>Ga0335070_10000065_pt1 | contig 117533 bp, 114 predicted proteins | sample Lox_Sample_13_FD_206722 | JGI IMG/M metagenome (GOLD analysis project Ga0335070, IMG submission 206722) | Soil microbial communities from Loxahatchee National Wildlife Refuge, Florida, United States - Lox_Sample_1.3 | ecosystem: Environmental > Terrestrial > Soil > Wetlands | place: USA... | reverse complement strand
CGTTCGGAATGCCGCCCAATTCGAAGAACTTCGCAGATGCCGCGCGGCTTACCGGCTGGATCGCGATGTGGCCGTCTTTTGTTTTCAGCGGGCGGCGATCGTTGGCAAGTGCGGGCGTGTGGCCGATGCGTCCCGAATGCGGTTCGAACGATGCACCGTAGAGATGTTCGACCATCAGGAAATGCGTGAAGGACTCCAGCATCGGTACTTCCACGAACTGGCCCTCGCCGGTGCGCTCGCGATGGAAGAGGGCGGCAAGCACGGCATAGGTCGCGTGCAGGCTCGAAACCTTGTCGGCGACGAAGGACGGCAAGAGGCGCATGTCGTCATTGCCGTCGACGCGCGGCAGAAGATCGGAAGCGCCCGATGCCGCCTGCACCAGATCGTCGAACGCCTGGCGTCCGGCGTAAGGGCCATCGGAGCCATAGCCCACGCAATGCACATAGACGATGGAGGGGTTGAGCTTGGAAACTTCCTCGTGACCGAAGCCCAGCCGTGCCATCGCGTCCACCCGCACGTTGTGGATGAACACCTGCGCGGTGGGGATGAGCGCGCGCAGCTTCTCGCGCGCCGCGTCGTCTTTCAAATCCAGCGTGATGCTTTTCTTGTTGCGATTGAGCGCCATGTAGACGGAGCCCATGTCGTCGTGCTTGCCGTATTTGCCGGAATGGCGCTGGCGGTCGCCGCCTGGATTTTCGACCTTGATGATCTCCGCGCCCATGTCGCCCAGGGTCTGCGTGGCATAGGGGCCGAAGATGAATTCGGTGAGGTCAATGATGCGCACGCCTTTCAGCGGGCCCGTGTTCTCTGTCATGAATGTATCCCTAGAATAGCGAATGCCCGGCAGATTAAGCCATGCGGAGCGGGGAGCAAGCGGTGCGGTAAACCGCTTCGACGGCAAAATATTGTTTCCGGGCTCGGCAAGTTTCGAACCCGGCGCTCCGTTTGTGGCCGCTGACAGCAGTGTAGGGCCATTTCTTACGCGCGATTTCAAAACCGCTTCACAAACAACGGGCAAGGCGATCGGTGTCGGCTGGATACTTAGACATCGAAGCAAACCGGCTTTCGAAGGAATGGGATGCGCGGGAAACAAATATCCAAATCGAACAATATTGCGGCGGTTGAGCATGAGCGCGCGTTGTGAAACAAAGGTTTTATGAAGCTATTTGCAATGCCGGGCGAGTGAATGCAGCTGCATCTCTCCACGTGGCAGGACGTCGAAAAACATCTCGAAAAGTCGAAGGCGATTTTGATCCCCATCGGCTCGACGGAACAGCACGGCCCCAACGGCCTGCTGGGCACCGACGCGTTGTGTCCCGAAATCATCGGCAAACGCGCAGGCGACGAAGCGAACATCCTTGTCGGCCCGACCTTCAATGTCGGCCAAGCACAGCATCACATGGGTTTTGCCGGCACGATCACCTTGCGCCCGACCACGATGATCGCCGCGATGGCGGACTGGGCGCAGAGCCTTTCGCATCACGGTTTCGAAAAGATCTATTGGCTGAACGGCCATGGCGGCAATGTCGCCACCATCAATGCCGCATTCGCCGAGATCTATCATTCTTTCAGTCTGAACCGCGCCGGCACCAACAGCGGAACCTTGCGCTGCATGTTGCGCAACTGGTGGGAACTGCCCGGCGTGATGGACATTTGCCGCCAGTTGTTCCCGGTGGGCGAGGGCAGCCATGCCACGCCATCTGAAGTTTCGGTCACTTACTTTGCCTATCCCGAAGCGCAAAAGCGCGTGGCGATGACCCCGCGCATCGCGCCCACCGGCCCGATCTACGATGCGGATGATTATCGCCGCCGATTCCCCGACGGCCGCATCGGTTCCGACCCCTCGCAAGCCACGCCGGAAGCGGGCGAAAAGATCGTTGCGGCGGCGGTCAGGGGCGTCGTCCGGGAATTTCAACAATTCGCTGCGGCTTGAACAATTCCCAAGCATGACAAGGCGATAGGTTTGTTCTACCTTTCGCTCATCCCAGGGGCGCTCCTTGACCGGAGCTGAGATCGCAATTGTGCGGGTCCCTTAGAACCTGATCCGGTTAGAACCGGCGTAGGGAGAGGCAAATGAACAAGCCCATTCTCAATCCGAAATCTGTCGAAATCACGCGTGGTCCGCTTCCCGGTTCGCGCAAGATTACCGTCGATGGCGTACCATTCCGCGAAGTGGCGCTTTCCGGCGGCGAGCCGAGCGTGCGGCTCTACGATACGTCGGGGCCTTATACCGATGACGCCGTTTCCATCGACATCGAGAAGGGGTTGGCCGCTCGTCGCCGCGAATGGATCCTCGCGCGCGGCGACGTGGAAGAATATGAAGGCCGTGCGCGCAAGCCGGAAGACGATGGGCTGAAACGCGGCGAGCTTCTTTCCGTGCCGCAGTTCGACCGCGCAGGGCGCGCGCCGCTGCGGGCGAAGGCGGGCAAGAACGTCACCCAACTCCACTATGCGCGGCAGGGCATCATCACGCAGGAAATGAAATTCATCGCGGCGCGCGAAAACCTCGGCCGCGCAAAGCTGCGGGACGGCAATTCGTTTGGTGCTGCAATCCCCGACGAGATCACGCCGGAATTCGTGCGCGATGAGATCGCGCGCGGCCGCGCCATCATTCCGGCCAACATCAATCACCCCGAAACCGAGCCGATGATCATCGGGCGGAATTTCCTGACCAAGGTCAACGCCAATATCGGCAATTCCATCGTCACCTCGGGCGTGGCGGAGGAGGTGGAGAAACTCGTCTGGTCAATCCGCTGGGGTGCGGATACGGTGATGGACCTTTCGACCGGGCGGCACATCCACACCATCCGCGAATGGATTATCCGCAATTCGCCGGTGCCGATCGGCACGGTGCCGATCTATCAGGCGCTGGAGAAAGTGGGCGGCATCGCCGAAGAACTGACGTGGGATATCTATCGCGACACCTTGATCGAGCAATGCGAGCAGGGCGTGGATTATTTCACCGTGCATGCGGGCGTGCGCCTCGCCCACATTCCGCTGACGGCGGACCGCGTGACGGGCATCGTCAGCCGCGGCGGTTCCATTCTCGCCAAATGGTGTCTCGCCCATCACCGCGAGAATTTCCTCTACACGCATTTCGAAGAGATCTGCGAACTTCTGAAAGCCTATGACGTGTCGTTCAGCCTCGGCGACGGTTTGCGCCCCGGTTCGATTGCCGATGCCAACGATGCCGCGCAGTTCGCCGAACTGGAAACGCTGGGCGAGTTGAACCGCATCGCGCAGAAGCACGACGTGCAGGTGATGATCGAAGGCCCCGGCCACGTGCCGATGCACAAGATCAAGGAGAACATGGATCGCCAGCTGAAGGCGTGCGACGAAGCCCCGTTCTACACGTTGGGCCCGCTGACGACCGACGTGGCGCCGGGCTACGACCACATTACGTCTGCCATCGGTGCTGCGATGATCGGCTGGTTTGGCACGGCAATGCTTTGCTACGTCACGCCCAAGGAACATCTGGGCTTGCCGGATCGCGACGACGTGAAAGCCGGCGTGATCGCCTATCGCATCGCCGCCCACGCAGCGGATCTGGCGAAAGGTCACCCGGCTGCGCGCATCTGGGACGATGCGATGAGCAAGGCCCGCTTCGAATTCCGCTGGCGCGACCAGTTCGCCTTGGCGCTCGATCCCGAAACCGCCCAGCTCTATCACGACGAAACACTGCCCGCGGACGGCGCAAAGGTTGCCCATTTCTGTTCGATGTGCGGGCCCAAATTCTGCTCGATGAAAATCAGCCAGGAAGTCCGCGACGCCGCCAAAGGCCAGAACGACACGCTCTCGACAGCGGAAATCCGCGCCGCGATGGCGAAGAAGGCCGAAGAATTCCGCGAGCACGGCGGGGAGATTTACCTGCCGAAGGATGCCGCGGAGTAGGCTTTTCTTTTGATTGGTGTGAGTTTAGAAGCCTGCGCTCATCTGTGTGGGAGGCGAAAATGCGCCGCAAAGATCAAGACGTGAGCTTTTGAGACAATGAGCAAGCGCCGGAGGGGCTTTCAACAGCGAAGCCCACGTGAAGCGCGGACACCGCGTTGTACACGGCGATAAGGAACTGGTCGAAAGGCTAGGCCGCAACGATCCGTGCCCATGCGGATCGGGCAAGCGCTTCAAGAAGTGTTGTCGGAAAAGCGACAGCTTTTGTCGATCACGACTATTACTTCCGCGAATAGGTTTGGGCCCGCTTGCGTCGGCAGGCGGGCCTATACCCGTTGGCAGAACCTTGTGTTGCCGCTGCTCATTCGACTACCGATGTAGGCCTGCCGATGGAGAAACTTATGCCCGACATCGTTCCCGCCAAATCCGCGCTTTTATTGATGGACTTCCAGAATGCTATCGTGAGCATGATCGGCGATGCCGGACCTTCGCTTCTGGAGCGCGCGGTTAAAGCGCACGACGTAGCGCGTACTCGGGGAATGGCCGTGATACATGTGCGCGTGGCGTTTTCCGAGGCGGATTACGCGTCGATCTCACCTCGTAACAAATCCTTCGCCGCTTTGGCGCAAAGCAGGCGCTTGCCGGAGGGCAGTCCGGATGCCGCCATTCATTCCGCGCTTGCGCCCGCGGGCGACGAGGAGGTTTTCACCAAGCATCGCGTCGGCGCGTTCAGCACCACCAATCTTGCCGCGCGGCTGGTGGCGCGGGGGATCGATACGCTGGTGCTTTCGGGCATCGCCACGAGCGGGGTGGTGCTGTCCACTCTGCGCGATGCGGCCGATCACGATTACCGGATGATCGTTCTGTCCGATTGCTGTGCAGATGCGGACGCAGAGGTTCATCGCGTACTGATGGAAAAGGTCTTCCCTCGCCAGGCTGACGTGCTGACGCTCGCAGATTTTCTGCAATAACCGGCAACGCGCGCGCGTTTCGTTCTATCCCGCCGCCGCGATCTGACCTATTCTGTACGAAACATTATGGGGATCGCCATGAAAATTCGTTTGCTGTTGGGCGCGCTGTTGGCGCTTGCATTCGCGTTGCCTGCCACGGCAGGTGTCATGCCGTTTCCGGCGTCGTTTCATTCGCAGGAAATCAAGACCAACGGCACCACGCTTTACGTGCGCGTGGGCGGGAAGGGGCCTGCGGTCGTTCTGCTGCATGGCTTCGGCGATAGCGGCGACATGTGGGCGCCGGTGGCGGCCAAGCTCGTGAAAGACCACACCGTTGTGGTGCCCGATCTGCGCGGCATGGGCCTATCCGCCCACCCGGACACCGGCTACACCAAAAAGAACGAAGCGCAGGATATCGCGGGCGTGATGGATGCGCTGCATGTCGAGAAAGCCGATCTCGTCACCCACGATATCGGCAACATGGTGGGCTATGCGCTGATCGCGCAATTCCCCACGCGCATCACCAAATGGGTGGTGATCGATGCGCCGTTGCCGGGTGTGGGCAATTGGGCGGCACAGCTTTCCAATCCCAAGACGTGGCATTTCAATTTCCACGGGCCGGATGAAGAACGGCTGGTGGCGGGGCGCGAACGCATTTATCTGGACCGCTTCTGGAACGAACTGGGCGGCGATCCGTCGAAGATCGACGAGGCGACGCGTGAACATTACGCGGCGCTCTATGCCCGCCCGCATGCCATTCACGATGCCTTCGAACAATTCGTCGCCTTCCCGCAGGACGGTGTGGACAATCGCGCGTTTCTTGCGAAGGGCAAGCTGACGCTACCGGTGCTCGCGCTGGGCGGAGAGAAATCTTATGGCGCGGGTATGGAAACGGAACTGAAATTCGTCGCCACCAATGTGAAGGGCGGTGTCATTCCGGGCGCGGGCCATTGGGTGATGGAGGAAAATCCGGAGGCGACGACCAGGATGATCGTCGATTTCCTCACGCACTAGTTCCGGCCTTCAGTTGAAGAATCCGCCGGCGATGACGGCGGCGAATTCCTGGCCCGCGGCGCTGCCCCACAGGCTGGTGCGGCGTTCCGCTTCGGCTTCCGGATTGCCTTCTAGGCCGATCTCGCGGCCGATCACATGGCCATCGGGCGCGATCAATACATTGCAAGGCAGATAAAAGCCGCCCTTCTGCCGCGCCATTGTCCTGGCCAGCTTGTCCCCGAAGTGGTCTTCCATTAGCGGCTGGAAGATACTTGCCTGAAGAATCTTGAAGATCTCGGCAAGTCCTTCCGGCGTCACCTGTTTGCGCGGGCTCGAGAGCACAGGGATGATGGCGAACTTGTCATTGCCGAACTGGCGTTGCAGCAGCGCGAAATCTGGGATTTCCTTGATGCACGGCGCGCACCATTCCGCCCAGACCGGCATGAGAACGGTGCGCCCGGCGATGAGTGACGACAAATCTTTGGTGCCGTCGAGGCCGATGACCTTCACATCCGGCAGTTGGGCTGCAGGAGAGGCGGTGAACGCCTGCGCGAGCTTGTTGTTCGCAAGCATTCCATGCGCGACCGGAGAATCCTCGGCTGAAGCCATTGCAGATTTTGCAAACGGCAGGCTCGCCATTGCTGCCAGCGCGGTTCTGCGGCTCATGTATCGACGAACGAATGCCATATTCCCCCCGACCGAATGTCCTCAGCGCAATCCGCGCCGCCCGGTGATGGCGTGATACAGCAACAGAACGATGATAGCGCCGATCACCGACACGAAGATGGAATAGAAGAAGCCGCCGTCGCGCGCATGGCCTAGCGCCTGAAACAGCGCACCGCCGACGAGCGCCCCCACCAGTCCGAGCGCGATGTTGACCAGGCAGCCTTCGCCCCGCCGGTTGACGACGCGGCTGGCGACAAAGCCGCTGACAAGGCCGACGATGATCCATCCGATAACGTGCATGACATGCCTTCCCCTTGAACGGCACTAAGATGGTAAGGCCGACGCCTGCCTGCAAGTCCTACAGCGACAGCCAGACCATCGCCACCGTCGCTCCTGCCATCACGGCGGCCGAAAGCCAGCCTAGGATGGCGAGGCCCGGCCCGGCGCGGAATTGGCCCATCAGCTTGCGGTTGCCCACCACGATCATCATCGCCGCCATCATCGGCACCGCGATGACGCCGTTGATGACGGCGCTCCAGAACAGCGCGCGCATCGGGTCGATGCTCGTGTAGTCGATGACAAGGCCGAGCACGATGGCGACGCCGATCACCGAGTAAAAGCCGATGGCTTCCCAAGGCTTCGCATCGAGGCTCACCTTCCATCCGCGCGTATCGCCCACCGCATAAGCCGCAGAGCCCGCCAGAACCGGCACCGCCAGCAAGCCCGTGCCGATGATGCCGAGCGCGAACAGCAGGAATGCGAATTTACCGGCCAGCGGTTCCAGCGCCTGCGCCGCGTCGGCGGCGGTGGCGATGTCGGTCTTGCCGGATGCGTGCAGCGTGGCAGCGGTCGAAATCATGATCGCAAGCGCCACGAGATTGGAAAGCAGCATGCCAAGGATGGTGTCGATCCGCATGTGACGGAACGCGCCCGGCGCTTCCTCCGGATCGTCCAGTAGCGGCTTTTCGCCCGGATGATGCGCCACTTCCTCCACTTCCTGCGCGCTTTGCCAGAAGAAGAGATAGGGGCTGATCGTGGTGCCGAAGATCGCCACCACGGTGATCGCAGCGTCTTTTGAAACGACCGAGCTTGCGCCGATCACCGAAAGGCCGACAGCGGACCAATCCACGTTCAGTGAAAACACCAGCGCGACATAGGAGAACAGGCTGAGCGTCAGCACCATCAGGAAGCGCGCATATTTCTGATAGGAAATGAACATCTGCAACACCAGCGAGAGGCCCGCGAACGCCAGCGTGAACGTGTGCTGCCCCCAGCCGAAGATCAGCTTGGCGGCAGCCCCCATCGCCGAAATGTCCGCGCCCACATTGATGGTGTTGGCGATGAACAGAAGCGCCACCAGCGTGTTGACGACGGAGATCGGCATGATCTTCGTCATGTTGTAGGCAAGCCCGCGGCCGGTAACGCGGCCGATATGGGCGCTGATAAGCTGTATCGCCGCCATCAGCGGAAAGGTGAGTACCAGCGTCCAGGTAAGGCCGAGGCCGAATTGTGCGCCGCCCTGCGAATAGGTGGCGATGCCGGACGGATCGTCATCCGCTGCCCCGGTGATCCATCCGGGACCGAGTTGTTCGGTCTGTGCGACGGAGCGCACGCGGGAAAAGAAGGCGGCTATCTGTTGTCGCCGTGCTTTCCCCGCTTGCCCCATTTGCCGCCCCTTACATCGTCACGACGACTTTGCCGGTCGCCTTGCGATCGGCAAGCATGCGGATCGCTTCGCCGGCGCGTGCAAGCGGAAAGCGCGCGGAGATATATGGCTTGATCTTTCCTTCCGCGACCCATTGCGCGATCTCGGCAAGGTGTTCCTGATTGCGCTTCGGGTTGCGTGCGGTGAACGCGCCCCAGAACACGCCCAGCACGTCGCAGCTCTTGAGCAGCGTGAGGTTGAGCGGAATTTTCGGAATCTCGCCTGCCGCAAAACCGATGACGAGGAAACGTCCTTCCCAATTCATCGCGCGGATCGCGGGTTCCGAATAATCGCCGCCCACGGGATCGTAGAGAACGTCCGCGCCATTGCCGCCGGTGAGCGATTTGATGGTTTCGGAAAGTTCCTTCTGCTGGTCGCGGCTGAGCGCGCCGGAGGGATAGACGAAACCTTCATCTGCGCCATGTTTCTTCGCGAGATCGACTTTTTCCTGGCTCGATGCGCCCGCGATCACGCGCGCACCCATCGCCTTGCCGAGTTCGATGGCTGCGAGCCCCACGCCGCCTGCCGCACCCAGCACGACGAGGTTTTCGCCCGGCTTCAGCTTCGCGCGATCCTTCAACGCATAATGCGACGTGCCATAGGTCAGGATCAGCGCCGAACCCGTTTCGAAATCCATGCTGTCGGGCATTGGAATAAGGCGGCTTGCATCGACGGCCACTTCTTCCGCCATGCCGCCATTGCCGACCGATGCGATCACGCGGTCGCCCGGCTTGAAACGCGTTACGCCTTCGCCGACCGACTTCACCACGCCCGCCAATTCCGCGCCGGGCGCGAAGGGCAGGGCGGGTTTGAACTGGTATTTGTTTTCGATGATCAGCACGTCGGGAAAGTTCACGCCGCACGATTTCACGCTCACCACAACCTGGTTGCGGCCCGCTTGCGGATTTGACACCTCTGTTAATTGCAGCTTTTCCGGCGGTCCGTATTCTTTGCAGAGCATTGCTTTCATGGGCTTTTTCCCTCCAGGTCGCGTGTTTGCGATAGCTTGAGCGGTGACCATAGGCAAGACGTGCGCCCGCGCCAAGCCGCCCTCAACGTCGCGGCAGAAAGGCGTATAGTGCTTAAGTCCAGGGGATGGGCAGAGCTTTTTAACGGAGCAAAACAATATGAGGAAAACGCTTTTACTGGCAGCGGGGATTGCGCTGCTCGGCGGCCAGGCGATGGCGGCCGACAATGCGTGTCTGCGGGTGGGCCAGATCTACGATTGGAAGGCGAAGGACAACAGCACGCTGATCGTCGAAGATACGTTCCATCGCAAATTCAAGGTGGACCTGCTCGGTTCATGCATCAACCTGACGTTCAAACAACGCATCGGTTTCGCCTCGCCGGGCGGTACGTCGTTGTCCTGCCTGTCGGGCGGCGACTCGGTGTTCTTCAACGATAGCGCCATGGGCAGGCAGAAGTGCTCGGTAAAAGCGGTGAGCGACTACCCGGCCGAAATGGAAAAGGCGGATGCCGCCGCGGAAGCCGCGAAGAAAGCGGGAGATGCGACGCCGGCGCCAGCCACAGCGGCACCCGCCGATACGACGCCCAAGACGCAATGATGTTCAGACCCTCCCTCAAGGGGAGGGTATTGCAGCTCGTCGCAAATCTTCGCCAGGTCTGCGCTCGCCCACGACCTCATTGCGCGTGTTCAGAACCGGCGCATTGATAATAGCGCGCGCAGGCTTGTCGTTGCCCAGCAACCCCAGGCGGTCGAGCACGAACGCAATGGCGGCTTCTGCCGCGCGGCCTGCGCCATCGTCGATCTTCAGCGCGATACCTAGTCCCAACTCCGGAACGATGCCGGCGTACACGCCTTCCGCGCCCGTCTTCACCGCCGCGCGCCCGTTGCTGGCACGCATCAAAATCGCGCAGGCCCGCCCCGTGCCGGAAACGAGTTCGGGGAAATGTACCATCGCCTGCACGATCTTCTGTGCCGCATCGCCACGCACAGGATCGAGCGAAGACGGATCGGCGAATTTCGCCAACGCCCGCGCAAATCCCGAAAGCGGCACCGCGAAATTGGGCGCGGCGCAACCGTCTATTCCATGCGGCAGGTCGCGCACGCCGGAAAGCCGCGAAAGCGTCGCCATCACTTCCTGCTGCACCGGATGATCGAAACGCTCATATCCTTTCGTCGCGATATCCCAATGTTTGGCGACGGTCAGAAATCCCGTGTGCTTGCCGGAACAATTGTTGTGCAGCCGCGTCGGCATTTCGCCACGCCGGATCATCTCTTCCCAGACAGGTTCGTAACGCGGTGGATGCGGCCCGCACGCCAGATCGCTTTCATTGCAGCCGATGCGGGCGAGCCACGCGGCCACGCGTTCGGTATGCATTGGCTCGCCGGAATGGGAGGCACAGGCAAGCGCGATTTCTTCTTCTGTGACGCCAAATGCTTCCGCAGCACCCGATTCGATCAGGGGCAGCGCCTGAATGGGTTTGAGCGAGGAACGCGGATAGACCGGTGTTTCCACATCGCCCAACGCGAACACGAGTTTGCCTTGCGAATCGGCCATCGCAATGCTGCCGCGATGGATGCTTTCCACCAATGGGCCACGCGTGACCTCGACGAGGATCGGATTGGACATCGCACCCACCTTGTCATCCCGGACGGACGCGTTAGCGTCCGATCCGGGACCCATCGTACCGGTGGCTCCATGGGTCCCGGCTCGCGCGATGCTGACGCATCGCCGGCCGGGATGACAGGGGAAATTGAAGATGCGCGGCTATTTTGCTGCCGGTGTGGATGGCATTTCGAAACCGATGAATTTGGGCAACCTCCTGCGCATTTCCCATGCGTTCGGCGCAAGTTTCTTTTTCACCGTCGCGGGGCAGGTGCGCATGGCCGACGCGCAATCGGACACCTCGCGCGCCGAAGGCCATTTGCCACTCTATCATTTCGATACCGCCCAGGATTTGCGCCTGCCGGTGGGGTGCCGTCTCGTGGGTGTGGAAATCACCGATGACGCGATAGAATTGCCGCGTTTCAAGCATCCGTTGCGTGCGGCTTATGTGTTCGGGTCCGAACGCATGTCGCTTTCGCCCGAAACGCTGTCGCGTTGCGAATTCGTGGTGAAGATACCGACGCGGTTTTCGATCAATGTGGGAATGGCGGGTGCGATTGTTTTGTACGACCGTCTGCTGAGTCTTGGCAGTTATCCAGCACGCCCGATCCAGACCGGCGGCAAGAGCGAGGCAATCCCGCCGCACCACCAATGGGGCGCGCCGATCATGCGCAACGCGCACAAACGGTAAAGATCGACGGGCTGGGATATCTTTGCTATGGTGTAGCCGCTTTTGAACCAGCCGTGGCGGACAGCCCCTTTTCAAACAACGGCTCCATGCGTATCGGGCATGGTTTTTTGCGTATTTCGCCTCAAAAAACGACGATTGTTAAATCCTATGGGAGGACACCATGACGCTTGAGTCGCTCATCATATTTCTTCTGATGGGCGCCGTCGCAGGCTGGCTCGCAGGCCAGATCATGAAAGGCGGCGGCTTTGGTTTGGTTGGGGACATTATCGTCGGCATCATCGGCGCATTCATCGGCGGATGGGTGTTCGGGATGCTGGGCATCGCGGCCGGCGGTCTGATCGGGGCCATCATTGCCGCGACGATCGGCGCGATCATCCTGATTGCGCTTCTCCGTGTAATAAAACGGGCCTGACGAAAGCAACTTTTTAGACCGACACCGGATTGAACCGCTTTGAGGCGAAGCCTTCCTCGAACTGCGGAGCGTCATCGTTGATGCATACCCATGGTGCTTTCGATCCCACGAAGATGTGCGCCGCATATCCTCGAAAGCCGGGATCGTCATCCAACAGACCGGCAGGCACAAAATAAATCTTGCCCTCATTATCTGTGTGCGGCGTCGGACTTCCGCAATTGCCGCAGAAGGTCGATTGCCAGCCGTTCCCGTTCGGCACTTCAAAACGCTTGATATGGTCTTCGCCGCTTACCCAGCGAAAACTGTTGGCGGCGGTGTAGAACACGGCGTTGCCATCTGTGCCCGAAACTTTCCGGCATTTGGAACAGTGGCATTGCCCGGCGGGGCCGATTTTGCCGGCGATCTCGAACCGCACCGTGCCGCACAGGCAGCTTCCCTTTAGCGTCGTCATTCCAATGTCCCATCCAGAAAATCGAACACGCTTGCCTTGAACAACGCGTGCGCGATTGCCGAGAAATGATCGCAGCCCGGCAGCGTCACCGCCTTTGCATTCGGCATTGCGCGCGCAAGTTCGCCCGGATCGCCCGCCAGCACATCGCGGCTTCCCGCCACCACCAGCGTTTCATGCGGAATCTGCGCCACCATCTCGCGCGTGAACGGCGCGTAGGGCGCGCGCGTAAGGGCTGCGAGCGCCAAACGGTCCTCACCCTGTTCATCCGCGAACTGGCGAAAACTTTTCAACAGCGGTTCCGGAATATCGTCGATGTTTTCGACTTCCATCGCCGCCGCCATCGGGTTTCCTGCAAGCGGCGGCTCGAACAGCTTGCCGCCGATCCCGCCGAGGATCAGCAGATCGACACGCTTGGGTTCGGCAAGCGCCATTCCCATCGCGATGCGCGTGCCCATGGAAAAGCCCAGGACATCGGCCTTTCCGATGTCGAGATGATCAAGCAGGGCGAACACATCGCCCACCAGTTTCTCGCGCGAGTAGGAATCCGGCTCATGCGGCTTCGAACTCTCGCCATGACCGCGCATATCGGGCGCGATGAAGCGGATGTTCTTGCGTTCGAACGCGCCATACCAGCCGAGGCGTTTCCAGTTCTCGTTGCGGTTGGAGGCGAAGCCGTGCAGCAGCACGATAGGCCTGCCGCCTTCGCGGGGGCCGATGTCGTCATAGGCGATGGTCGCATCGCCGGAAGTGAAGGTGGCCATGCCCTCTGGTTAAAGCCAGATGCGCGTGGCCGCAAGATCAGGCGGCGCCTGCGCCGATGAAGTCCTGCACAAAGGGCGTGTTCGGCGTGCGTTTCACCGTTTCGGGCTGGCCGTATTGCTCGATCCGGCCCTGGTTCATCACGGCCACGAGATCCGCCACGGCAAAGGCTTCTTCCTGGTCGTGCGTCACGAAGACGGTGGTAATGCCCATCTTGTCGTGCAATGCGCGCAGCCAGCCGCGCAATTCTTTGCGCACCTTGGCGTCGAGCGCGCCGAACGGTTCATCGAGCAGCAACATGCGCGGCTCGATGGCAAGCGCACGCGCCAGCGCCACACGCTGGCGTTGTCCACCCGAAAGCTGGCTCGGATACCGGTCGCCCAAGCCCTCCAGTTGTACCAGTGCCAGCAACTCCTTCACGCGGTCGGCGATGTCGGCTTTGCTGGGCCGCAAGCTGCGCGGGCGCACTTCCAGACCGAACGCAATGTTCTTCGCCACCGTCATGTGGCGGAAGAGGGCATAGTGCTGGAACACGAATCCCGCTTTGCGTTCGCGCGCGGGCACGGCAAGCCAGTTCACATCGGCGAAACGCACAGAGCCGGTGTCGGCGAAATCGAGACCGCCGAGAATGCGCAACAGCGTCGTCTTACCCGAACCGGATGGGCCCAGCAGCGCCACGAATGCGCCCTGTGGTGCCGTCAGGCTCACGCCTTGTAATGCTGGCGTGCTGCCGGTGCGGAAGCGCTTGGTCACGGAATCGATCACGAGAGACATGGCATTGCTCCGTCAGTGGCGGTGGACGGCGGCGATCTCGTCCGCGTACCGCCATTCGAGAAAGGATTTGAGCGTCAGGGTAACGAGCGCGAGCAGTGCGAGAACCGACGCCACCGCGAAGGCCGCCACGAACTGATAGTCGTTGTAGAGAACCTCCACATGCAGCGGCATGGTGTTGGTCTGCCCGCGGATGTGCCCGCTCACGACAGACACCGCGCCGAATTCGCCCATCGCGCGCGCGTTGCAGAGGAGCACGCCATAGAGCAGCCCCCATTTGATGCTGGGCAGCGTGACGCGAAAAAACGTCTGCCAGCCCGAAGCGCCGAGCGACATGGCGGCTTCTTCTTCGTCGCGCCCCTGGTCGTTCATCAGGGGGATCAGTTCGCGCGCCACAAACGGAAAGGTCACGAACATGGTGGCAAGCACGATGCCGGGCAACGCGAAGATGATCTTGATGTCGTGCTCGCGCAGCCATGGCCCCAGCCAGCCCTGGAGGCCGAAGATCAGCACGTAGATCAGGCCGGAGATGACCGGGGACACCGAAAATGGCAGGTCGATGAACGAGGTGAGAATGCTCTTGCCGCGGAAATCATATTTCGAAACGGCCCAAGCCGCCGCGACACCGAACACGGTATTCATCGGCACGGCGATGAGCGCGGTGATGGCGGTCAGTTCGATGGCCGAAATCGTGTCGGGATCGCCCAGCGTGCTCCACGCCACTTCAAAGCCTTTTTCGAGCGCCGCCGAAAACACCGTGATCAGCGGCAATAGCAGGAACAGCACGACAAAAGCGATGGTGATGGCCGTGAGCGCCCAGCGCGCCAGCGGATGATCGTCGGTTGCGCCGCGCATCAGCGTCTCCCCGCGGTCCAGACCTGCAGCGCATTGAGCGCCAGCAGGATGAGAAACGAAGCCGCCAGCATCACAACACCGATGGCAGCCGCCCCCGCATAGTCGAACTGTTCGAGCTTGATGATGATGAGAAGCGGCGCGATCTCCGATTTCATCGGCAGATTGCCCGCGATGAATATCACCGAACCGTACTCGCCCACCGCGCGCGCAAAAGCGAGCGCGCCGCCGGTGATGAGCGCGGGCGCAAGCGAAGGAAACACCACGCGCCGGAAAGTTTGCAATCGCCCTGCGCCAAGCGTGGCCGCGGCTTCTTCGGGCTCGCGGCCGAATTCGGCGAGAACGGGCTGCAACGTGCGCACCACAAAGGGCAGGCCGATGAAGATCAAGGCCACCACGACACCAAGCGGGGTGTAGGCAACCTTGATGCTCAGCGGCGCGAGCAATTCGCCAATCCATCCGTTCTGCGCATAAAGCGTGCAAAGCGCGATACCCGCGACGGAGGTGGGAAGCGCGAACGGCAGATCGACCAGCGCATCGATCAGCCGTTTCGCCGGAAAGCGGTAACGCGTCAGCGCCCACGCCACCATCAGCCCGAAGATCGTGTTTACCACCGCCGCAATCGCCGCAGCACCGAACGAAAGCTTGAGTGCTGCCAGCACGCGCGGCTGTGTCACCGCATGGACGAAACCGTCAAACCCCAATTCCCACGGGCGGATGATGAGCGCCGCCAGCGGGATCAGGACGATGATCGACAGATAGAAAAGAGTGAAGCCCAGCGAGAGCCCGAAGCCCGGGAGCGCATTCTTGCGCGACTTCCAGCTCCCGCTGAGCGTCAGGGTTGCCATGGTTATTGGCCCGGCTTGTAGATCTGGTCGAAGATGCCGCCGTCGGCGAAATGCGTCGCCTGGGCTTTGGTCCAATCGCCGAACTCGGTCGAGAAGTCATAGAGCTTGATATTCGGGAAATCCTTGGCATGTGCGGCAAGGATTTGCTTGTCGCGCACGCGATAGAAGTTCTGCGCTTCGATCTCCTGCGCCTGTTTGCTGTAGAGGAATTTCAGATACGCCTCGGCCATTTTGCGCGTGCCGTGCTTGTCCACGTTCTTGTCGACAATCGCGACCGGCGGTTCGGCAAGGATGGAGGAGGGCGGATAGACGATGTCGAACTTGTCCGCGCCGAATTCGGCAAGCGTCAGATGCGCTTCGTTTTCCCATGACAGCAGAACGTCGCCCAATCCGCGCTGCGCAAACGTCGTCGTCGATCCGCGTGCGCCGCTGTCGAGCACCGGCACGTGTTTGTAGAGATTGGCGACAAACGCCTTCGCCTTTTCCGGATTGCCGCCGGCCTGATGCAGCGCCCACACCCAGGCGCCGAGATAGGCCCAGCGTGCGCCGCCAGACGTCTTCGGGTTCGGCGTGATGACCTGGATTCCAGGCTTCACCAGATCGCTCCAATCCTTGATTTTCCATGGATTGCCCTTCCGCACCACGAACACGATGGTGGAGGTGTAAGGCGTGGAATTTTCCGGCAAACGCTTCTGCCAGTCGGCGGGAAGCAGCTTCGCGTTCTTCGCAATCGCGTCGATGTCCGCGGCCAGCGCCAGGGTCACCACATCGGCATCGAGCCCGTCGATCACCGCGCGCGCCTGTTTGCCGGAGCCGCCGTGGCTCTGGCTGATGTCGACGGTTTGTCCCGTCTGTTTTTTCCAGTCGGCGGCGAAAGCCTTGTTGATCGCGACATACAATTCGCGTGTCGGATCGTAGCTGACGTTGAGCAATTTCACGTCTGCTGCTTGTGCCGTGGTCGCAAACGCGATGGCTGCGGCAGCAATAAGGGCGGTCAGGCGTTTCATGGTCTGATCTCCTGTGTATTAGAGCGAGAGCTGTGCGCGAAGCGCGACAGTGTCGAGCTTCCCGCCGATGTTGGCGCCTGCGCCGCTCAGGCGCGAAACGTCGGTGTGTTCGTAGTTGAAGAGAAAACGGATCGCATTGTTCGGATACCAGTTGATACCCGCGGTCCATATGCTCTGGCGGCCACCGCGTACGCCGCCTGCGGGCGTCGCAAATCCCGCGAGGCCGGCATTGTCGTCAAGATCGATAACACTGTAGCGGCCCGCCAGTTCCCACGCGCCGATACCGCTTTTGTCCAGCGTGAACGGATCGCTGGGCGTCGGCAGGCCATAAGCGGCTTTGTCGGCTTTGTAGGGCTTGGCCTCGCCGGTCAAAACCCAGCTTGCCTGCACATACCAGCCGTCGAACGACGGATCGGAAAGCACAGAGTTGCGGCGGTAAATCGTGTACCCGTAATAGCCGCCCTGCGCATAAAGGTTCTGCCAGTTGCCCGCGGCTTCCACGCCCCATTCCCAAACGTGGTCGGCATTGATCGTGCCGGTATCGACAAGGCGAATGTTGTTGCTGTCGATGTTCAGTTCGGGCCTTTCGCGCAAACGAAACGCAGATGTCCCCGTCGGGCCGGAGGTGGTGTCGGCAAGTTTGAACACATAGGTCGTGTCGCCGCCGATCGCGAGATTGGCGTCGGGCGTTTTCACGAAGCGATAGGCGCCGCGCGCGACGAGCGACTGTTGTTCGTCGAACACGGCGGTGTCGCCCACAACGCCGCCCGTATAGGAAAGGGCTGCGAAATAATTGTCGTCGTAAGCGAAGATCGTTGCCGCATCGCGTCCGTCCGCGGCGGCAATGCTGCGCGCCACATCGGTCGGCTGCGCGCGTTCGAGGAACAGAAGATCGGATGCAGACGTCTGGTCTTCAAAACCTTCCGGCGGCGCATAGGCGCCGAGTTTGATGTGAACGGGGCCGAATCCATCGTACTGTATGAAGGCGCTGGAGATCGTCGAGCCTTCGGTGCCCGAGCCGCCGAAATCATAGATGAATTCGTACGACCAGTCCTTGAACAGCGTGCCGCTAGCGCCGAAGCGGGCGCGGCGGAAGTTGCTGCCGCTGGAGAAATCGGTGTTCGCGGTGGGGAAGGTGCTCTGGCTGTAATAGCCCGTGTCGTATTGCACCAGCGTGCGCAGCGAGACGGAGAAATTGCCGTCGGCGGTGGCAAGCGTCGGCCGGCCGTTCTTCAGCGACACCTGAACGTCGTTCGCGCGCTGATCCTGAATGTCCTGATATTGCGCACTGGTGCTGCGCTTGAGGTCGGCGAGTGCCGCCTGCACGTCAACTTGATCGGTTGCCTGCGCCTGTTCCGCCGCCTGCTGCCGTTTCAGTTCCTGTAGTTCGGCGTTCAGTTGCTGCACCTGCTGTTGCAGCGTTTCGATTTTCGCATCGGTGTTCTTTGCGGCGGCGTGTGCTTGCGGCGCAAAGGCCAATGTCGCCGCGCCCGCCAGAAGCACAGCGCGCAGTGCGTTGGTGTGTGTCATTCCCCTCAATCCCTCGAAGTTCGCGTTCGTTCGCCCGCGTTGCATCCGCGACCGTGGAAACAACGATTCCTCTGATACTCTACAGAGTCAATAGGAATTAAGAAGTAAGAGGTTACAATGAATGTGAAAAGAAGAATTTATCGTTCGATTTCAGATAGTTAGGCCGCGCGAGATTTTTTGAGCTGGGCGGCTGCCGCGGCCAAAGTGCGGGATTCGAGCACCGCTGCGGTCGCATCGCGCGCGGCGAGCAGCCCTTTGCGGATCGGACAAATGGATTCGTCGAAGCAATCTTCGCATTTCTGATACGCGGTGACGCTGACGCACGGGCTTAGTGCCAATGGCCCGTCGGTCACGCGAATGATGTCCGCAAACGTGATTTCCTTTGCCGGTTTTCCCAATTGATATCCGCCTTGGCGTCCGCGCGTGGACCGCACGATGCCGCGCTTTTTCAACTCCAGCAGAATCTGTTCGAGAAATTTGCGCGGCACATCGGCTTCTTCGGCGATGTCGGCGATCATGATCGGCTCGTGATCGTTCTTTTCGGCAAGAACGAGCAGCGCACGCAACGCGTAACGGGCCTTTTGGGAAAGCACGCGGCAAACCCTGTAAAATCCATCGGGTATATCGGCTTGGGAACGCCGTTCGTCAAGTGAACCAAAGGGCAGGGCGGCCTACACGCGGGCAGGCGTCATATCTATATGCCATAGTCGGGAGAGCCCGCCGGTCCCGGCGGCCAAAAGCGAGGGTTTTCATGGTCGGGTTTCTGCGTTGGTTGCGGTCCATCCTGTTCGGCACGCTCAATGGCCTGGCCAAGCTGGCCCTGGCCGTGATCCTGATCTTCGTGGTGTTGCTGCTGATCGGCCTCATCCGGGGCGACGGGCTGCCCCGCAACACGGTCCTGACCCTGGACCTCAGGAACCCCATCGCCGATTCTGCTCTGCCCACGCCCTTCGACATCGGCAAGCGCAATCCCACCGTGATGGACGTCGAGACCGCGCTGGATGAGGCGGGCCGCGACGCCCGGGTGAAGGGCATGATCGTCCAGCTTGGCAACGGCACGGTCTCCACCGCGCAGGCTGAGGAGCTAGGCGCCGCCTTCGCCCGCTTCCGCGCCAAGGGCAAGTTCGTGATGGCCTATTCCCACGGCTTCCTGTCGACCGGCCTTGGCGACTATCTGCTCGCCACCGCCACCGACCAGATATGGATGCAGCCCCATTCGACCTTCAGCCCGGCGGGCGCCGGTGCCGGCGAGGTTTTCCTGCGTGGCCTGTTCGACAAGATCCAGGCCGAACCGCAGATCGTGAAACGCGCCGAATACAAAAGTGCGGCCGACATGTTCATGGAAAAATCCATGACGGATGCCGACCGCGAACAGCTCAATGCGCTTCTGCAATCTGTCTACACCTCCGCCACCGCCGGCGCGGCGGCGGCGCGCAAGCTGCCGACGCAGTTGATCACGTCGTCGCTCGACAAGAGCCCGCAATTCGCCGAGGAAGCGCAGAAGGAGGGCCTGATCGACAAGCTCGCCTATGACGACGATGCCGATGCCGACGCACTGAAAAAGGCGGGGCAGGGCGCGAAGAAAGTCGCACTCGCCGATTTCCTGCGCGCGCGAGACGGTTCCAGCGCCTTTGCCAACGGCCCGAAAGTGGCGCTGATACAGGCCTCCGGCGAGATCGTGGACGGTACGGTTGCGGGCAACGGCTTCTTCGATGGCAACAACGTGATCGCCAGCGACGACATGTCGAGAGCCATTCGCGAAGCCGCCAACGACAACGATGTGAAGGCAATCGTGCTGCGCGTGGATTCCCCCGGCGGTTCGGTTTCGGCGTCGGACCAGATTCTCGATGCGCTCAAGAAAGCGCAGAAGAAGGGCAAGCCCGTCGTCGTTAGCATGGGCAGCGTGGCAGCCTCCGGCGGCTATTTCATCTCGACCTATGCCGACAAGATCGTGGCCGAACCGGGCACGATCACCGGCTCCATTGGTGTCCTCACCGGCAAGGTCGCGTTCGGCAAATCGCTCAACATGATCGGCGTGCAAGGCGATCAGGTGAGCGTGGGCAAGAACGCGCTGTTCGATTCGCCGCTCGCGCCCTTCACGCCGGACCAACTCGCCAATCTCAACGCGCAGGCCGACGCGATCTATGCCGACTTCAAGCAGAAGGTCGCCACTGGCCGTAAACTCCCGCTCGCGACGGTGGACGAGATCGCCAGGGGCCGCGTGTGGAGCGGGGCGGATGCGAAAACCAAGGGCCTGGTGGATCAACTTGGCGGGGTGTGGGATGCAGGCGAACTCGCCCGCAAGCTCGCAAAGATGGACACCAAGACCCCGCTCGTCTTCAAACGCTACCCGCGCGAGAAGGGCTTCTTCGATGCGATGAACGATCTTTTCGGATCGACGCAAGCCGGCGCCAGGGCGATGGAAGGGCTGGTCCGCATCGTCAACCTGCCGCCCATCCGCGCCACGCTGGAGGCAATGGACGCGCTGCCGAAAGGCGGGGTGGAACTGCGGGCCCCGAACCTGCCGCGCCCCTGAACCGACCACCCGCACAAAGAAAAACGGCGGCCTTGCGGGCCGCCGTTTTCGTTTCCGCTTGTGGCGGAGATTACATCTTCAGGTTCACACCGCCGTAAACGAACAGACCGATGGGGTCGTAGACGTTGGCGATGGTGCCGGTGCCCGTGTTTTCGAACGGCGTGCCGGGATAGGTTTCCGGCGGACGCGTATCGAACAGGTTGTTGGCACCGACATAGGCCTGAACGCTGTCCGTCACGTCGTAGGAGACGTTCAGGTCCACGTACCAGTAGGAAGGAATGATGTTGCCTTCCAGTTCCGTGGTGTTGGCCGGAGGAGCAAGGGCAGATTCCTTCGAAACGAAGGCCTTGCCGATGTAGTGCAGGGTCGTGGTGACTTCCAGCGGACCATTGGCATAGGTCGTCCGGAACAGGCCGCTCCACTTCTCCACGCCCGCATCGCCGCCAATCTTGAGAACGGAGGTGCCGGGAACACCCGGGTCCTGATCCCAATGCGAGATGTAGGTCGTGTTCAACGACATGGCCAGGCTGCCGGCGTTCTCAAGCGAACGGTCGATGTCGGCCAGATCGAAGCTGTAGCTGATGGTGGTATCGACACCGGCCGTCTTGATCGACCCGAGGTTGAAGTACGGGAAGTTGATCTGCTTGATGATCGGACCGAGGTTCGAGTCCACCTGCCGGATGATCTGCTGGCAGAAGATGTTGGTCGCGAACTCGGACGGATTGCCTTCATAGCAGGCCTGCTGCGTCTGCTGCGGGTCCAAGGCGCTGATGTAGCCGTGGATGCGGATGTCGTAATAGTCAGACGTGAACTGCAAGCCCTGCAGCCAGCTCGGCGTATAGACGATACCGGCGGTAAACGTGTGCGCCGTTTCCGGCTTCAGGTTCGGGTTGCCCGACTGGTAGCCGCCCACGCCCTGCTTCGCCGCCTGTCCAGGGTCGCCCGCATAGCTGGGCGTCGACGCTCCACCGACGGAGTTGATCTGCGTCTTGCAGTTCTGCTCCAGATTCGTGGTGGGAGTGACGATATCGACGCCTTCGCAGAGGTCCTTGGTGATGCCCGGGAAGGTCTGGGAATTCGGCGTGAACAGTTCGCCGATATTCGGTGCACGGGTTGCCGAAGATTCCATGCCGCGGAATTTCAGCTGATCGTTCACCTGCCAGGTGGCACCGTACTTCCAGGTCGTCGCGCTGCCGACGGTGCTGTAATGCGCATATCGAATTGCGCCGTTCAGTTCGACGTATTCCGCGAAGGGTAGATCCTTTAGCACCGGCAGCAAGCCTTCGCCGTAGACTTCCTTCACATCGAACGCACCCGAGGTCGCAGGCGACTGGTTGCCCGCGATGGTACCGGCCTGTGAAGCTGCATCGGGAAGGAAGTCCGCTCGCTCGTTGCGATACTCCGCGCCAACGGCCGCTTTGACCGCGCCGGCCGGCAGCTGGAAGACGGAGCCGTTCATATTGAACGTGGCCACCTGCTGAATCGCGCGATCCTGCAAGGTCGCCAGAGCGCTCACATAAGCAGCAGCTTCCGGTGTGATCGAGCCAGCCCCGAACAGATTGATCGGAACGCAACCGGCGGCTTGCGCGACAGGATCGTCGCAAACATAGCCGCCACCACCGGCAGGGGCCACTTCTGTTCCGGTCGGTAGACGCGCATCAAGCGCGCTTTGCATCTTGATCTTGTCGTAGTAGCCAAGGCTGTACTGGCTTTCCGCAGTGCGGCCGTACACGTATGTCAGGTTCCACTTCCAGTCGGACAGTGGGCCTTCTTTTGTGCCGAAATCGCCTTCGAAACCCAAGGCGATGCGCGCCATATCACGGTCGACGTGGGAGAAACGCGAGCCAAGATCGGAGAAGCGGCGGTAGAAGTAGACGCCCTGCGCCTCCGACAGATACGTCTCACCGGTGTTGGGGTCGATTGCTGTAGACGGCGTCCCCGTACCATTGGTGAAGTCCGCCGGCAGGAATGGGTTCGTAAGCGGGATCAGAATACCGGTGCCGCCAGCGCCGATGGGCTTGCTGAGGCCGTCATCCGAACTGCCCGGATACGGTTCCAGATTCGACGACGCCGACGTATGAGCATAGGTGCCCTCGAAAATGAACTTCGCCCACGGGAAAATATCGACGTGTCCGGTTTCAGAGATCAGGCGGCGGATAACCGGAACCTGGATATAACGGTTGGGATTGCGGTTGAACCCGTCCGACGCGGTACTGAACACGCGGTAAGGATCGCTTCCGCTGTTATCGTCAGATGTATAGAACTTTCCGGCTTCCACGAGCTGGCCCAAGGAGTTCGGCACTGCATAGCCAAACTTGCCCTTCGGCGCATACGAGCTGTACCCACCGACGTTTTCGAACCCTCCCGGGCCCCAGAACGTGTCGATCGAGGTGATATCGCGATCGCCGGACTGGATCTTCTGCGAGTCTTCGTAGCTCATCACAACGGCGATGTTGCCCTTGCCGTTGAGGAAGTTGCCGCCGATCAGCACCGATCCATAAGCGTCCCCGCCGTCGCCGCGCGACGTGCCGCCGTACTGGGCGGTGGCATTGATGCCTTCGAAGTCCTGTTTCAGCGTGATGTTCACCACGCCCGCGATGGCATCCGAACCGTAGGTCGCCGATGCGCCGCCGGTAATCGTGTCTACGTGGTCGATCAGCTGGGTCGGAATGGTGTTGAGGTCGACGCCCGTGTCCTTGGGCGAACCCGTGACCCAGCGGCGGCCGTTCACGAGCACCAGGGTGCGATTGGCGCCGAGGCCGCGAAGGTCGACGTTGGAAACGCCGAAGCCGCTCGTAAGGAAGTTGGAGTTGGTGGCCGTCAGGTCGTCGCCGTTTGTGTTGCTGATCTGCGGCAACTGGGCCAGCACGCGGCCGATATTGGCCTGGCCGGTTTTGGCGATCGTGTCGGCGTCGATGACGATCGTCGGGATCGGTTCGTCGCCCGCCGAATGCTGAATCAGCGAGCCGGTCACCACGACCGTTTCGACGTCGTCAGCTGCGAAGGCCGCGCCGCTCGCGAGCGCCGATGCGGCGGCTCCGAGCAGTAACGACCGGTAGAGGTTTTTCTGAGTCGAGAGGTTCACTATGTTCCCCAATCTTTAACTAGGACTGCTGCGAAGCGCAGCGCGGTTGATGGACGTTCGGTCAGAAGTTGAACCGGAGGCCCACCAGGATCGAATGGCTGTTGAAGTCGGCTTGGATGCTGCCCCCGTTGAAACCTGGCTCCAACTTCAGATGGGCGTCGTCAGCCGCGAAGTAGCGATAATCCACGAACAGTTTCGTGGAGTCCGTGATGGGCATGCTCGCGCCTGCACCGATCTGCCAGGCGAACACGTTGTCGTTCTTCTCGAACAACGTGTTGCCGTCCAGCATACCGCTGACCTTGACCATCGCCAGGCCCATGCCGCCGCCAACATAAGGCGTAATCGGGAGGCCGAGATCGAAGTCGTACCAGGCATTGGCCATTAGTGACCAAGCGCGAAGCTTGAGCCTTGCAGCCACATCGCGGTCGCTTGCCGTATCGAATGTGCCGATGGTCGTGATCTTGTGACCGCCCTCGGTGTAGGCGTAGTCGCCTTCGCCGGTTGTCGCGTAGGTGAGGTATTGCGAATGGTAATGCGTTTTCAGATGCGCCCTTTTGTTGGACGTATGCTGGCGGAATGCGAGCTCGATTTCCGTGCGGAGACCATTGCCCCATTCGATACCGGCGTTGCCACCGATTACGAACCCGGTTTTGAACGACGTCTCAACCGATTGGCTAGACGTGGCGGTGTAGTAACTCGCCGCGGTTCGGGTGTGGTTGTGTCCGGCCATCGTTTGCGATGGCATGAAGCTCAACCCGCCAAAAAGGCTGGCATAAGGCTCGGCGGCCTCTGCAGACGACATGGTGGATGTAACAGAAACGACGGCGGCACTCGCCATCAGGAATTTGCGCAGTGTCACTGGACCCCCGCTAGAGTTGGACTTGGGACGAAAAGGAATAACCAAACTGTCGTTGTATTTTTATAATAAGGGTCCTGAGCGGCAAGCTCGGACTGGCGGGAACCTGTATTTCGCGGTCCCGTTGTGGCATTTAAAGCACGTGTAATGAAATTTTAGCCCTTTAGGGCAAGCGGTCCCAAAACATCAAGCAGGGGCTGCAAATGAGGCATATAGTTGCGCCAGCGCTCGACCGACGTTTGATAGATCGGCTGGCGGACCTGCCACTGGCTTGCAGTGCGGACGGGGCGCTCGACTTCGTAGAAGTTTAAGCACCTCTCGTTCCATTCCAGGCCGGCGAAATCCACGATTTTCCGTGCGGTAGATTCGAAGTCTGTCGTGTAGGTCTCGTAGTCGACATCGAGGATCGGGATCGGCAGCACTTTGCGCCAGTGATCCATCAGGTCGAAATAGCCGCGATAGTACCGGCCCAGATCTTCCAGCGAACGGTTATAGCCGTGCGCATCGTTGAAGTTCTTGGTCCAGCACGACAGGCAGGTGTCCATCGGGTTGCGCCGGCAGTGGATGATCTTCACGTTGGGCAGTACCAGCGCAAGGATGCCAAGCATTTCGAAATTGTGCGGCAGCTTGTTTGTCATGCGCTCGGCAGGGCGCTCCGTGCGCCTGCGCAGATCGTCCATATATCGCCTGCCAACGATTTCTGCCCCGTAAGGCGTTAGCTTCAACTCGCTTAGCGGGTAGGTTTCGCGGGTGGGCGATATTTCTTCGGAGAACCCGCGCAGCGTTTGCCGCGTTTCGATTTCGCCGCCTGCGAAGACGTCGGGATGGGCGGAAAGAATTTGTTCGGTGAGCGTTGTGCCGGAACGCGGCATGCCCACGATGAACACCGGCGCCTCCGATTTGTGCCCCCAACCTTTGCGGTCGGCATAGAACCGTTTCGAGAACACCGTCTTCACCCGCTGGCGCATCGTCTCGACCGGCTGGTGATCGTAGGCCTTGCACGCCAACCGGTTTGCCAGATCGAAATGTTCGAACGCATTGGAATAGCGTTTCAGGTCGTCACAGATCTTTCCTGCCGAATAATGCAGGGCAACCTTGTCCTGCTCGCTGATCGTCTCGTCCGCCAACTGCCGCTCGATTTCCGCAAGCGTTCCGTCGTCTTCCTTGAATTTGTGGACCTGCGAATAGCTGATGTACCCGGCGGGCCGGTGCGGCAGTCTTTCAATCACTTCGCGCGCTGTCGCTTCGGCTTGCTCGAAGCGGCCTTCGTCCGCGTAGATGCCGGTGATGCCGACGAGGGCGGCGAATACGCGATCGTCGGATTCCCACACTTCTTGCCAAAGCTTCAGCGCAAGCCCGGTTTCGCCCAGGTTTCGCAGCACGCGGCCCAGATTGTATTTTGCCTCGTCGAAATCCGGCTTCAGGGCGATCGCACGTTCCAGGTGGTCGCGCGCTTCATCGTATTCATGGACTTGGGACAGAGCATGGCCCAGATTGTTCCGGATGTGCGGATCCTTCGGCCGGGTCATCAGTGCCCGGCGCATCAACCCGATGGCGAGTTCGTGGAACCCTGCGTCCGACGCCAGCACGCCCAGAAGGTTCAGCGCGTCCGGCTGGTTGGGCGCGATGTCGAGCACCTGGCGGTAACAGCGTTCGGCTTCTTCCTTCTGGCCTTCGCGATGATGGGCGATGCCCTGTTCGAGTATCTTCTGAAGCTGCGCCGGCGATTGGCCGTGCCAGTTGAAGACGGGCGAGCCTGGGCCGCGCACGATATTATGCAAATCCTGCAGCGAAGACTCTTGTTCGGTCATGGCCAACCCGTGGTTTTTGGCAAAACGGACATATTCCGGGACTTTAAAGCCCGGGCGGGCAGGTTTTGGCAAGACAAAGAAAAGGGCCGCGGCGAAGGTGTTCCGCGGCCCTCGACTTTGCCGGAAGGGTCAATCCTTCAGCGTGATGCGGGTATAGAAGAACCTGCCGACCACGTCATAAGGGCCACCCGCGAAGGTGTTGCACTTGCAGATGCCATCACCGTTCACGAAAGGCGGATCTTTGTCGGCAAGATTGTTGATACCGACAATCAGATTCATGCCTTTCACGAAATCGGTGCCGTCCACCATGCTGCTCAGATCGAAGGCCGCACTGATGTTGTGATACCAATAAGCCGGAATGTAGTTGCCATATATGACCGTGGGATCGTCATGATCTTTCGCCCCGGCGATATATGCCATATCCCAGTGAAGGCCCAACCAATCGTATGTGTAGTTGATGTTCAACGTTCCGCGCCAGGTCGGCTGGATGGAATCGTTGGAATAGAGGAAATAGCCGACAAAGCTGTTTACCGGCCCGCCGCCGGGATTTTCGGTGGTATTCAGGAATTCACGTTCGGCCTCGATGTTGAAAGTAAAATCGCCGGGTATGGGAAGTTCAAGTCCTGCTGCGGCCGTGCTGTAAGTGGCTTGCAGGTCCATGCCCCTTACTTGAGACGTGCCGAAGTTGGTGTTGAGGCTCCCAATTTGGAAGATGCCGCCATTGTTGCGAGTGATCTGGCTGCAATAGGTTGGGTTTTGATCGACAAAGCAGCCGTTCACAACAAGATCCGGTCCGGCATTCTGGGCAATACCCCCGGTCAGGATGCTGTTGGTGATCTTTATCTCGTAGTAGTCAACATCGAACGAAAAGCCGGGCAGGAAGGTTGGCGTTAAGACTGCCCCGATGTTCCACGAGCGTGATTGCTCCGGTTTGAGATTGGGATTGCCGCCTACGATCAAACCGCGCTGGTCGGTCACCAGATTGTTTTCCGGAGACTGATATCCGACCGGATTTTGCCCGATGGCGGTGAGCGCCGCATAGCAGGCAGAGCCCGGCGCAAGCGATCCCGTACCCGCGTTTCCGTTTTGATTGTAAATGGTGTCTCCCGGACCGACGTAGTTTACGCCGCGCGAGTCGCAAGGGTCGCCAGAAACGGGGACATAGCTGATGGCTTTGCCGCCAAACAGTTCGGCCGTCGACGGTGCGCGGAAACCCGTCGCATAGGTTCCGCGGAAACGCAGGTCGTCGATCACCTGCCAGTCGCCGCCGACCTTCCATGTTTTGGCTGTGCCGAAGGTGGAGTAGTGATCGACACGCGCGCTTGGCGTCACGATCAAAGACTCGGCCATCGGCATGTCTTTGAGGACAGGAATACGCAATTCGCCATAGACCGATGTCACATTGTATCCGCCCGATGTCGGCGCGGAGGGATTGGCCGCGTAGCCCATTTGCACCAGCGCGTCGGGGGAATCTTCGAGATGCTCGAAGCGGCGTTCGACACCGATAGATGCTTCCAGCTTGCCGGCGGGAAGATCGAACAATGGACCGTTGATATCGGCGTAAGCGTAGTTTTGATACGAGTTGTTGTTGTCGATTTGGGTGTAGGTCAGATAGGCGATCTGTTCCGGCGTCAACGTGTTCACGCCGTTGAAGAAATTGAAGGGCGTTGTGGGCGTGGTGTAACCGAACGCCGGGTTATAAGTGCACCCTCCCGGAACGTCGACGCATGGCGTCTGGCCGGTGGCTTGCGCCAGATGTTGCCAGTTGCCCGAATTAAGCGTTCGCTGGGTCGTGTCGTTGCGCTGCAAAACGTAACCAACTTCCCAATGATAGTCGCTAAGGATGCTGCCTTCGAGGCCGAAGCGAACGCGATAGGTGTTGGAAACCTGTTTGAAATCGCGCGGGCCGAACCCGTTCGGTGTCAGGAACGCGGTAATGCACCCCGCAGGGTCTTTGCAGCCCACGCCGTTTGGATCGTATGGCGTGACAGACGCCGTGCCGTTTGTGTCGGTATACCCCGGCCAACTGGTCGGCACCATGAACCCGCCATAAACAAACGCGCCGCTTGATGGATTCGTCGAGGCGATCTGATCGCCAAGCAGCGGTTCAGGCCTGATGCGTTGTTCGGAATCGCGGCGCGTGTAGAAGGCTTGTGCGACGAATGTGATGTTGTGTGTTATGTCGTAGTGCCCGTTCAATGCAAATTGCGTCCGGCCCAAACTTCCCTCGAGCGTAGCCTTGTACTGAGGACACATCGCATTCAACTTTACGCGTCCGGCCCCTGGCAAATATGTCAGACACTGAAGGGAGCCGAGAGAAGCGTCATTGTAAGTTGTTTCTATGCCGTTGTTCCAAACCGTATTCGAATTTTCGTCTTGCAAGATGTTCAGCTGATTGCGGTAGATGGAGCCGCCTTCGTTGTCCGGATCGCCAAAATGCGGATCCTGCGCCCAATCGCGATCGGCGCCGTCAACGGGGCTTCTATGTTCGTTCAGGATTGAGATCGTAAGATTGCCGCGGCCGACATTGACGCCCAACGTGCCCGTGGCGCCATAGGTGTCGCCGCCACCATGTTGGCTGACGCCGCCGTGCAGATCGACCTGGAAGCCTTCGAAATCTTTCTTCGTGATGATGTTGACCACGCCGCCGATGGCATCCGCGCCATAGATCGATGAAGCGCCATCACGAAGCACCTCAATGCGGTCCACCATGGCAAGGGGTACGGAGTTCAAATCCGCAAGCGATGCAGCGCCGACGAAATTCGTGAAAACTGGAACGAGGCGTTCGCCATCGACAAGCACGAGTGTGCGAGCAGGGCCGAGATTGCGCAGGCCGATTTCGGACACGCCGACGCCGCCGTTGATGGAGTTGTTTCCGGAACCGTTCGTCTGGTCCGGGCCGATCATCGTGCGCAGGACGTCTTCAAGACTAAACGCTGCCGTCATTTTGATTTCGGCGTCCGTTTTAACCGAAATCGGGCTTGGATTTGTCGCATTCGTTGTAGGAATGCGCGAACCCGTAACGGTCACGGTTTCCACATCATCGGCGAAAGAAGGCGTTGCGAGAGAAAGTGCGGCGGCGACTGCGCTCCCGGCAAACAGCATCGAGCGCAGGCCAAACGTGTTAGGTTTGGTCACGGGAACCCCCTTTGGGAATGGTCAAAGAATTTTCGGCAACGAACGCCGTTGGCGTTTGAGTTGTGAGGTACTCGCGCGCACGAACGGATTTGTTCGTTTGTCAAAGGCTAATTACGCGAACCAGCGCGGGTCAAAGCAGATTTATAGTTGCGTCAAAATCTCGTGACGAAAGTGACATCGGCGCATCACATTTGTTAGGTGCTCGCAACAAAATAGCAGTCGCTATATTTCTTTTGGCAATGAATATGCGGACCATCACTTCGACATGCGCGTGACGAGGGACCGTTTTGCGTCAATGCGATGCGATATTTTTGGATTCGTGTGCGAAGAACTTCTTCGCAAGAAGCGATATGATCCGTATACGAATTAAGTTGTGTAGTACATTGTATTACGATATATGTAGGTCGTTGGATTACATCTCACTGGCGAGCCGGGCAGGCCGGTGTGCAGCACGCAACCCGACCGGCTATCCTCGTCTCATGACCACGGCCCTCATCACTCATTCCACCTGCCGGGAGCATGACCCCGGCTACGGCCATCCTGAATCGCCAGAGCGCCTTGAAGCGATCTTGCATGCCTTGGCGGACCCGGCTTTCGCTCCGCTCGTTCGGCTCGAAGCGCCGCAAGCGGGGATCGACCTGCTGCGCCGCGCCCATGCCGCTACTTTGGTCGAAGCGATCCTTGGCCCCCTGAACGAGCAGGCCCAATCGGAAGGCCGTGCCTTCATCGATGCCGACACCTCCATGTCGCCCGCCTCGGCGGAGGCTGCGTTACGTGCCGCCGGTGCCGCCGCGCTGGCGGTGGAAGAAGTGGCTTCCGGTAACATCACGAACGCGTTCTGCGCCGTTCGCCCGCCCGGCCATCACGCCGAGCGCGACCGCGCGATGGGCTTTTGTCTCTTTAACAACGTCGCCGTCGCCGCCTACCGCGCCCGCGACCTTGGCTTCGGGCGCGTGGCGGTGGTGGATTTCGACGTCCATCACGGCAACGGCACGCAGGACATCTTCTGGGATGATGCGGACGCGCTTTATATATCCACCCACCAGATGCCGCTCTATCCCGGCACCGGACGGCGCAGCGAGCGCGGGATCGGCGGCAATATATTGAATATTCCGCTGCCGCCCGGCGCAGGCGGCGCGGAATTGCGCGCGGCCTTTAAATCCCTGGCGATTCCCGCGCTGGAGGAATTTCGCGCCGATTTCCTTTTCATATCTGCGGGTTTCGACGCACATCTCAGCGATCCGTTGGCCAATCTCGCTTTCACCGAAGACGATTTCGCCTGGGCCACGCGTGCGTTGTGCGAATATGCGTCCCGCGCCTGCGACGGCCGCGTTGTTTCGACTCTCGAAGGCGGCTATGACCTCGCGGCTCTCGCGCGTTCCGCTTCGGCGCATGTGCGGGTGCTGATGGAGTTTTGAGAATGTCCAAAGCCAAGCCCGATCAGGCATCCGTCGAAACCCTGAGTTTCGAGGCGGCGCTGCGCGAGCTCGAATCCATCGTCGGCCGGCTGGAGCAGGGCGAGGTGGATTTGGAAGATTCCATCGTGCTCTACGAGCGTGGTCAGGCGCTCAAGGCCCATTGCGAGCAGAAGCTCAAGGCGGCCGAAAGCCGGCTGGAGAAGATCGTCCATGGCGCTTCCGGCCCTACTGGGTCCGAGCCGATGGACCTCGGCTAGGCCAAGTAAAACCACAAAAGTCTTCCGGATATCGGACCCAAACCCCAGTATTCGCATTGGAAAATAACCACTGTGCGCTTCAAACCACAGGCATCGCCTTTGACGGACAAGGTTCCCTATCTGCTTGATTTGTTCGGAAAAAAAGCCGACTTTCGCAGTGCGGCAGCGGAGTTCAGGGTGGCGCGTACACTGCGTCCCAACAATCGGAACATTTGATGAGTTTGCCCACCAAGACGCCTTTACTCGACCAGGTTACCGAACCGCATCAGCTGCGGTCTCTCGACAAATCCCAACTCCCGCAATTCGCGCAGGAGTTGCGGCAGGAGTTGATCGATATCGTTTCGGTTACGGGCGGCCATCTGGGCGCGGGGCTCGGCGTGGTCGAACTGACGACGGCGCTGCATTACGTTTTCGACACACCGCGTGACAAGATCGTGTGGGACGTCGGCCATCAGGCCTATCCGCACAAGATTATTACCGGCCGTCGCGACCGCATGCGCACCTTGCGCCAGGGCGGCGGACTTTCCGGTTTCACCAAGCGCGCAGAAAGCGAATACGATCCGTTCGGCGCGGCGCATTCTTCGACCTCGATTTCGGCCGCGCTCGGTTTCTCCGTCGCCAATGAATTGAAAGGCGAGAGGCGCAATTCCATCGCCGTGATCGGCGACGGCGCGATGAGCGCCGGCATGGCTTATGAAGCGATGAACAATGCGGGCGCGATGGATGCGCGCCTGATCGTCATCCTCAACGACAACGATATGTCGATTGCGCCGCCGGTCGGCGCGATGAGCGCGTATCTCGCGCGTCTCATTTCCTCGCGCCCGTATCGCAATTTGCGCGAATTTGCCAAGCAGCTTGCGTCCCACATGCCGCGCCCGATGAAAGTGGCGGCGGGCCGGGCAGAAGAATATGCGCGCGGCATCGCCATGGGCGGCACGCTGTTCGAAGAACTGGGTTTCTATTACGTCGGCCCCATCGACGGTCACAATCTCGATCACCTGATCCCGGTGCTGGAGAATGTGCGCGATGCGGAGAACGGCCCGATCCTCGTTCACGTCGTGACGCAGAAGGGCAAGGGCTATGCGCCCGCCGAAGCCAGCGCCGACAAATATCACGGCGTCAGCAAGTTCAACGTGCTGACCGGCGAGCAGAAGAAATCCAATTCCAAGGCGCCCGCCTATCAAAAGGTGTTCGGCGAAACCCTGTCGAAGCATGCGGACAAAGACCCGCGCATCGTGGCGATCACCGCCGCCATGCCGTCCGGCACCGGGCTCGATATCTTCGGCAAGAACCATCCCAAGCGCACCTTCGACGTCGGCATCGCCGAACAGCACGGCGTGACGTTTGCCGCGGGACTCGCGGCGGAAGGCATGCGCCCGTTCGCGGCGATCTATTCGACATTTCTTCAACGCGCTTACGACCAGGTGGTACACGACGTGGCGATCCAATCGCTGCCCGTGCGCTTCGCGATGGACCGTGCAGGGTTGGTCGGCGCCGACGGCCCGACACACGCCGGTTCGTTCGACACGACCTATCTCGCCACACTTCCCGGCTTCGTCGTCATGGCGCCGTCCGATGAAGTCGAACTGATGCACATGATCGCCACCGCCGTGGAGATCGACGACCGTCCTTCCTCCATCCGCTATCCGCGCGGCGAAGGCATTGGGCTGGAACGTCCCGAACTCGGCACGAAGCTGACCATCGGCAAGGGCCGCATCATCCGCGAAGGCACCTCCATCGCGATCCTGAGCTTCGGCACGCGCTTGGCGGAATGCCTGATGGCAGCAGACAAGCTCTCGACATACGGATTGTCGGCCACCGTTGCCGATGCGCGTTTCGCCAAACCGCTGGATGAAGATCTCATCCGCCGCCTCGCACGCGAGCACGAAGTGCTCATCACCATCGAGGAAGGTGCGGTTGGCGGTTTTGCCAGCCACGTTCTGCAATTCCTTGCGCTCAATGGTCTGCTCGATCGCGGGCTGAAAGTGCGCCCGATGGTGCTGCCCGACCGTTTCGTCGATCAGGACACGCCCGAAAAGATGTACGAGGCCGCAGGTCTCGACGCCAACGGCATCGTCTCCACGGTCCTGGGCGCATTGGGCCGCGAGCAGGACGCAGCCTCGATCAGCCGCATCGCCTGAGCAAAACGTTTCGCATCGTCAAACTCGGTCACGCAGGCGACGGTGTCGCCGAAGACGGTACGTTTGTGGCGTACACGGCGCCCGGCGATCTCGTCCGCGTGGATGACGACGGCAAACTCCTCGAAGTCGTCGAACCCGGCCCGCACAACGCGCTTCCCGTCTGCCCCCATTTCGGCACCTGCGGCGGCTGCGCCTTGCAACACATCGACGATGAAACCTATCGCGCCTTCAAACGCGATCAGGTGCTGCAAGCGCTCGCCCAACGCGGCATCGACAATGTGGCGGTCGAAGAGCCGCACATCGTGGCGCCTAGCTCCCGCCGCCGCGCCTCGCTGAAGTCGCAAAAACAACAGGGTGAAATCAAACTCGGCTTCAATGCGCGCCATTCCCACGCCATCGTCGACCTGCATGAATGCCACGTGCTGACGCCGGAACTGTTCGCGCTGGCGGGCAAGCTGCGCCCCCTGATGCACGCGATTTTGAAGGAAGGCGAGGGCGCGACCCTGCACCTCTCCGAAGCCGACAACGGTTTCGATATCTCGCTGGAAATGAAGCGCGCCAACACACCCGCCATCGTCGCGCAAATCGCTCAACGTGCGGCCCATCTGGGATTGATCCGCGTCACTGCGGGCGCCGAACCGATTGCCGAATTCGAAGCCCCGCGCCTGCGCATCGCCAACGCCGATGTGCGCCTGCCGGCCGAACCGTTCCTGCAAGCGACGCGCGAGTCCGAACGCTTCCTGCAGGACTATGTCGCGAAGAACATCGGCAAGGCCAAATCCGTTGCCGATCTTTTCTGCGGCATCGGCACTTTCGCGCTCCCGCTGGCGGCGCAAACGAAAGTGTACGCCTACGACAGCGATGCCGCGATGATTGCGGCGCTCACCGCCGCCGCACGCGCCGCAAAAGGCATGAAACCGCTTACCGCCGAACGTCGCGATCTCTTCCGCCGCCCGCTGATGGCAAGCGAACTGAACGCCTTCGATGCCGTGGTGCTCGATCCCCCACGCGCAGGCGCCGCCGCACAGGCCGAACAAATCGCCAAATCGAAGATCGCGCGCGTGATCTATGTGTCGTGCAATCCCGCAAGTTTCGCGCGCGACGCACGAACCTTGATCGACGGGGGATTCCGCCTTGCGGCACTCACCCCCGTCGATCAGTTTCTCTGGTCCGCGCAGCTCGAACTCGCCGCGCGGTTCGAACGCTAAAGAGCGTTACGATTTCAAATCCACCTTGCGCCACACCATGAACGCGCCGCCCGCGCTGCGCGTCATCACGGAATCGTCGCGGCAGCGAAGCGGATTGTCCGCATCGGATGTCTTGCCGGCGCGTCCATCGAGGAAGAGGTAGCTCATCCCTTCATTCGCGCCATGGCGCGCAAGGATCACGGCCTGTTCGCCCGAGTGATAGACGCCCGCCGCACAAGCATCGGTTCCTTGCGCGAATGCGGAACTCGCCATCGCGCTGGCCGCGACAGCAAATATGGTAACAACGGATTTACGCATATTCATACTCCGGTTCGGATTCACTGGGCGCCCGATATAGGCAGCGCCAAGTTGTCGAAGAAGCTGACGCTGTCGCGCTTCCGCTATGCCGCATCCGCATGGCTATCGATGCGTGAAACGGGAATTGCGTTTTCCGGGCACTTCGCGTCGCAGGAGGCTTGAATTGGTCGTCCGCTTTGACGAATGATGTTTGCGCAGGGGACCTATGCGCAATCTGGTTATTGGTGCGATCGTCGTCGTGGTGATACTCGCCGCAGGATTCGGCGCGTACGCCTATTTCACTGCAGACCCTTATGCCAATTGGGCGGTGATCGTGGCGTCGGGCGATTACCACGCCCATGACGGCGGCCCCAGCCGCGCTTTCGACAACGCGCGGCGCGACGTGGTCACCGAACTCGAACACGTCGGGTTCGCCAGGCAAAACATCCGCCAATATTCCGCCTGGTCGCGTTATTTCGCCCGCGATGCATCCGACGATACGAATGCGGATACCATCGGCAACCTGCTCACCAGCGCGGCGAAACAGGCGCCCGACGGCTGCCTGGTTTATTTCAGCACGCACGGCACGCCTTACGGCATCATTCTGGGCGACGAGATTTTACGCCCGTCGCAACTTGCCGACATCTTGAACAAAAGCTGCAAGGACAGGCCAACGGTTGTCGTGCTTTCCGCCTGTTTCTCCGGCGTCTTCGTCCCCAAACTCGCCGCTCCCAACCGCATGATCGTCACCGCCGCGCGCAAGGACCGCACGTCTTTCGGCTGCGGCACGACGGATCGCTATCCCTATTACGACACCTGTTTCCTGCACGTCCTTTCGCTGGCGCATGACTTCCGCGATCTCGCCTACAAGACGAAAGATTGCGTCGCCGAAATGGAAGCCGACACCGGCATGGAACCGCCGTCGGAGCCACAGATTTCGATTGGCAAAAACGTGCTGGCCGAATTGAAGGGGTGGTAAAGCTTTCTTACCTCCCTCTTGTAGGGAGGTCGAAATTTGCGAAGCAAATTTCGGGCGGGAGGCCGACGATGATGGCGGGCGCCGTCCCCCACCCGAAAAATTCTTCGCTACGCTCAGAATTTTGTCGACCTCCCCACAAGGGGGAGGTGAGTGGTCTGCTCCGTTTGTATCCATTCTGTCGGCAACGAGCACCGCTCTCTTACCTCCCCCCACGCGGGGAGGTCGACATCGCGAAGCGATGGCGGGTGGGGCCGAGGACTAGCCGTTCTGTCCGCGATGCCTCAGCGCATGATCCGCCAGCACACACGCCAGCATCGCTTCGCCAACTGGCACCGCGCGAATGCCGACACACGGATCGTGCCGTCCCTTGGTCAGGATTTCGGTTTCGCGGCCGTTCACATCCACCGTCTTGCGAGGGTTTAAGATCGATGACGTCGGCTTCACCGCGAACCGCGCCACGATCTGCTGGCCGGTGGAGATGCCGCCCATCACGCCGCCGCCGTGGTTGGATAAAAACTTCGGCCCGTTCTTGCCCTTGCGCATTTCATCGGCGTTCTCTTCACCGGTCAGCGCGGCGGCGGCCATGCCGTCGCCGATCTCAACGCCTTTCACTGCGTTGATGCTCATCAGCGCGCCCGCAATGTCCGCATCGAGCTTGGCATAGATCGGCGCGCCCAATCCGGCGGGAATGCCGTCGGCCACCACCTCGATGATGGCACCGCAAGAAGACCCCTTCTTGCGCAGCTTCTCCAGATAATCCGTCCACGGATCAACGGCGGAAGGATCGGGGCAGAAGAACGGGTTCTTCGCCACTTCCTTCCAATCCCATTGCGAGCGCGAAATCTTCTGCGTGCCGATCTGGATCAGCGCACCTCGCACGGTAACTTTCTTGTAGAGCAGGTCGAGAACCTTGCGCGCAATCGCACCCGCAGCCACCCGGCTTGCGGTTTCGCGCGCGCTCTGCCGCCCGCCGCCGCGATAATCGCGAACGCCGTATTTGGCGAGATAGGTGAAGTCGGCATGGCCGGGGCGGAATTTGTCGCGAATGTCGGTGTAGTCCTTCGAACGCGCATCCACGTTTTCGATCAGCAGCGCAATCGGCGTGCCGGTAGTGACTTGCGCCTTCATCCGCTCGTCCTGAAAGACACCGGAGAGGATGCGCACCCGATCCGGCTCCTGCCGCTGGGTGACGAATTTCGATGTGCCGGGGCGCCTCCGGTCGAGATCGCGCTGGATATCGGCTTCCGTCAGCGGGATGCCAGGCGGGCACCCGTCCACCACGCAGCCGATAGCCGGCCCGTGGCTCTCGCCAAAGGTGGTCACGCGGAAGAGATGGCCGAACGTATTGTGCGACATACGCGGCTTCTACGGGCGTTTTGTTGCCACGTCCAGCCGCGAAACGTCCCCGCCCTCGACCCGGAAGACACAGCCCTGCGGCTCGTCCAGATCGGACATCGCTTTCCAGTCGAGCCCGGCAAAAAGCCCGCGCAGTATGCGGGTGAATGCCCCGTGGCTGACGGCAAAGGTGTCGTCCTTCAGGTCGGCGATCCAGCTTTGGGCGCGGGCCGCCACCTCGCGATAATTCTCCCCGCCACCCGGCACGTGGACATTCCATTTGTCGGCCATGCGCGCATCGAATGCCGCGGGGTCCAGCGTGCGGGCCTCTTTGTCGGTCAACTGATCCCACGCACCCAGATCGATTTCGGTGATGCGTTCGTCCACCGTGTAGTCATCGCGCGGCAATTCCAGCACGCCGAGTACGATCTCCATCGTCGTGCGCGCGCGATGCAGCGGACTGGAAACGAAGCGCAGCTGCGGTTGCGGCCCGAGCGTTTCATAAAGAATGTGTCCGATGCGTTCGGCCTGCGCGCGACCGTCCGCCGTCAGTGGCGTGTCTTTCTTGCCGGAAAATCGGTGCGCGACATTGGCTTCGGTTTCGCCGTGCCGCGCGAAATAAAGTTCGACGCCCCAGGGGAGCCTAAGCGCCATCGCTCTTGGCCACCGCGATGTCGGGCGCGTCTTCCGCCTTCATGCCGACGATGTGATAGCCCGCGTCCACATGCAGGCATTCGCCGGTCACCGCCTTGCCGAGATCGGAAACAAGGAACAGCGCGGCGTTGCCCACTTCTTCCGTCGTCACCGTGCGCCGGAGCGGCGAATTGTATTCGTTCCATTTCAGAATGTAGCGGAAATCTCCGATGCCGCTGGCCGCCAGAGTCTTGATCGGCCCCGCCGAAATCGAATTGACGCGGATCTGCTTCTTGCCCAGATCCTCCGCCATATACTGCACGCTCGCTTCGAGTGCCGCTTTCGCGACACCCATCACATTATAATGCGGCATCACCTTTTCCGCGCCGTAATAGGTCAGCGTCACCATGCTGCCGCCGTTCGGCATCATCTTTTCCGCGCGCTGCGCACACGCCGTGAACGAATAGCAGGAGATGTTCATCGTCATCGCGAAATTGTCGGGCGTAGTGTCAACGTAGCGGCCCTTCAATTGTTCCTTGTCGGAAAACGCAATGGCATGAATGAGGAAGTCGAGAGAATCCCACTTCTTCTTCAATTCCTCGAAAACGGAATCGAGCGAGCCCTGATTGGTCACGTCGCAATCGAGTACCGCTGCCGGTTTCAAAGGTTCCACCAGCGGCACCACGCGCTTCCTGAAGGCGTCGCCCTGATAGGTGAAGGCCAGTTCCGCGCCTGCCGCATGGAGCTGCTGCGCAATCCCCCACGCGATGGACCGGTCGTTGGCGACCCCCATCACCAGCCCGCGCTTGCCTTTCATAAGGCCATCCAACGCCATATGTGTCTCCTTGGTAATCCTGAATTCTATAGGAGCTTTGGACCGATGACAGCCCAGGCCCGCCCCGCTAAGAGAGGGTTTGGCATGACTTTGAGGACATTTCCATGAGGCGCGCAGCAATCGTCAGCCCCTTGCGTACGGCAGTGGGCAAATTCCTTGGCACACTGACACCGTTGCCAGCAGAAAGGCTGGCCGCAGCCGCGATCAAAGCGGTGGTGGCGAAGTCGCGAATCGATCCCGCGCGAATCGAAGACGTGGTGTTCGCCCAGAGTTACGCCAACAGCGAAGCCCCTTGCATCGGCCGCTGGGCCGCATTGGCAGCGGATTTGCCTATCGAAGTTCCGGGCTCGCAGGTGGATCGCCGTTGCGGCGGCGGATTGCAGGCCATCGTCAACGGCGCGATGCAGGTGCAGACGGGTGCCGCCGACGTGGTGATCGCGGGCGGCGTCGAAAGCATGAGCAATATCGAATATTACACCACCGCCATGCGCGGCGGCGCGCGGGCGGGCAACGTGCAGCTTTACGATCGCCTCGAACGCGGCCGCGAACGCAGCCAGCCGGAAGAACGCTTCGGCGTGATCTCCGGCATGATCGAGACGGCAGAGAATCTGGCGCGCGAATATCAGATCACGCGCGAGGAAAGCGATGCGTTCTCGGTAGAAAGCCACCGCCGTTGCGCAGCCGCCTGGGCCGCCGGCAAATTCAACGACGAAGTGATCCCCGTTTCCGTGCCGCAACGAAAAGGCGATCCGATTTCGTTTGCGAAAGACGAAGGCTTCCGCACCGACGCCACGCTCGAAAGCCTGGGCAAGCTGAAACCGATCATCAAAGGCGGCGTCGTCACCGCCGGCAATTCCAGCCAGCAGAACGATGCGGCGGCAGCGTGTTTGATCGTCGCAGAAGACAAGCTGAAAGAACTCGATCTCGAACCGATGGGCTATCTCGTCGGTTGGGCAGCAGCAGGTGTAGAGCCCGCAACGATGGGCATCGGCCCCGTTCCCGCCGTGAACAAACTGTTCGCCAAAACCGGCCTCGGCTTCAACGACATGGATCTCGTCGAACTGAACGAAGCCTTCGCCGCGCAGGCGCTTTCGGTATTGAAAGGCTGGAACTGGAACGACCGCGACAGACTGAACGTGAACGGCTCCGGCATCTCGCTGGGCCACCCCATCGGCGCCACCGGCGCACGCATCATGGTCACGCTTCTGCACGAACTGAAACGCCGCAACGCCCGCTACGGCCTCGAAACCATGTGCGTCGGCGGCGGCCAGGGCGTGGCGGCGATCTTCGAGCGGGCGTGATAGCTGTTGCTATCGATGATATCATGTGATAGCATCTATCCATGGCTCAGCTTTTGGTCCGCGATATTCCCGAAGAGGTCGTCACCGCGCTGAAACGGCGCGCGAAACGCCATGGCCGCAGCGCCGAAGCCGAACACCGCGAGATTTTGCGTGAAGCCCTGAAATCCAGTTCGGACAGTTTCTGGAACGCAGCCGATCGCTTCCGGCAGGAATTGGAAGAAGAGGGCCGGCACTTCTCGGATTCCGCCAAGATCGTCCGCGAAGAACGCGACAAGAGATGATCGTTGTCGACGCTTCGGTCGCGCTTAAATGGGTTATGCCGGAAGAGGATTCGGCCGCGGCGCGGACGTTACAGCAGTCGGAACTTGCGGCGCCGGATTTCTGGATCATCGAAGCGGCCAATGCTTTGTGGCGTCGTTTGATCCAGCAGGAGCTTTCCCAGAAGGAAGCCTCACGCCGGCTGACATGGCTGCGGCGTGCACCCGTGCGGCTGCTACCGGCATCCGACTTGATCGAAGATGCTCTTCGTATCGCTACCGAACTGAAGCATCCGGTCTACGATTGCGTTTATCTCGCCGCAGCCCTTCGCGAAGATGCGCAGTTTGTAACGGCAGACACCCGTTTTGCGAACGCCGTGCGTGCGCATTCCAATTACGCGCCGCATATCGGTTTGTTGGGAGAAGCCTAAACCTTGTCGGCGTAGATCATCCGGCCGGGGCCAAGTTTCGCGAACACCTCGTTGAGGCAATTCTCGGCGAGGGCGAAACAGCCCTGGCTCCTGCCGAGCACGCCGTGTTCGCGTGCCATGGCATCGCTCACATACCACGCGCCGTGCACGACGATGCCGCGCGGCTCCGCATTGTTGTTCGTTGCATCGAGGCCGGCCAAGCGGATCGAACGGCCATGCGCGCCGATGTAAAACCCTTCGGTGCGGAACGTGCCGGATGACGTCGCATTCGAACTCGGCTTGTTGGAAAACCGCTCCAGCCATCCGGTGTGCGCCGGATCGGAGCCGCGTCCGTGCGCGACGAGATAAGACGTCACGCCGCCGCTCGCCACATCGAGCAAATGAAAACGCCGCGCGTAAGACGGCCGCGAGAAATCCGCAATCGCGATCACGTCGCGTTGGGGAATGCTGTCTTGGTGCTTTTGTAGAGCGTTCAACGCGCGCGCGATCAGCGCAGACGAAACACCCGTCTGGCCGCCGCCAAGCGCAAGCGCAGGCCGCGCGGCCGAGACCGCCAAACCCGCCGCGGCCGAAGCCAATAAAAATCGACGCGACAACGCCAAGCAACGAACTCCTTGAAACCGCGCCCCCGCCCGAAAATCCGGATCGATCCGGCAATATCAACCTCTCCCGGCTCAGGCAAGGGCGTGGCGAATTGACCTTGATCCAATGGCAGGGAACATTATTTCAAATATGCTGACCATTCCTTTCGTTGCCGGGGGCGTTTGCCATGCGCAGATGGACATCGCTGGTTCTGATTGCCGCACTGTGCGCGCCCGCGTTTGCCTTCGATCCCGGTGCGCCGAAATCCTCTGTTACTGAAACAGATGTCAGCAAGCTGCGCCCGGGACAATTCATCTGGTCGCCCAATCTGGCGCCCACCGGACCCATGACCATCGTGGTCAGCCTGCCGTCGCAGCTTCTCTATGTGTATCGCAACGGCGTGCGCATCGGCGCGTCCACCGTTTCATCCGGCATGCGCCGCCACGAAACGCCGACCGGCATCTTCATGATCCTGCAGAAAGACAAGGATCATCATTCCAATCTCTACAACAATGCCTCGATGCCCTACATGCAGCGGCTGACATGGGATGGCATCGCGCTGCATGCGGGCGGCTTGCCGGGTTATCCTGCATCGCACGGCTGCGTGCGCCTGCCGCTGCAATTCTCAAAGCTGCTGTTCGAGGAAACCAATTCGTCTGGCGCAACCGTCATTATCACCGAAGACAAAGCCAATGTGCGCAGCCTGTTGAGCCCCGGCGTCCTCAATCCCGCGCGCACGGCAGATACGCCCGGTTACGCTGCCGCCGACAGACTTGCCGAACACGAAGACTTCCGCTGGCAGCCCTATCGTTCGCAATCCGGTCCCGTCACCATCATCATGAGCGCCGCCGACCAGCGTGTGTATGTCTTGCGCAGCGGCATCGTCATCGGCCGCGCCAAAATTGCGATTGCGCCGGATGCGATCAAAGGCACGCACGCCATGACGTTCACCGGCTTCGACGAAAAAGGCGAAGCCAAATGGCTCTATGTCGGCTTGCCCGGAGATGACGATCAGGCCACCAAGCCGATCGACATGGTCGCCACGAAGAAGGTCCGCGTGCCGCAGGAATTCTACAACGACGTGCGCGCGATCCTGAAACCTGGAATGAACATGGTGGTGACGGAGGATTCGCTCGATGAAGGCAGCCCCGGTGCGCCGGTCACGGTGCTGGCGAATTCATAGTTTTTCTTACCGCCCCCCACGCGGGGCGGTCGACGGCGCGCGTAAGCGCGACGGCGGGTGGGGGCTGGTGAAGCGAGGCTCGCTGGAACCCCACCCGTCGTGCCGTTGCAGGACGCCGACCTCCCCGCGAGGGGGAGGTAAGTGGAGTCACTTCACCTTCGCCCGCGGATCGTATTCCACGCCCCAACCTTCCGCGAACTCTTTCAACTTCGCATCGGGTTTCTCCGGCAGCGTCACCACCAGCTTCACATACATGTCGCCAGCCGGTTCGCCGCCGCTCGATGAACCGTGCGCGGGGATGCCTTTGCCGCGCAGACGCAAGGTCGAACCTGTGTTCGATCCCGGCGGCACGGTCAGCGTCACGGGGCCGGTCAATGTCGGCACCTGAACTTTTCCACCGAGCACGGCTTCCTGCAGCGTGATCGGCAAATCCATTTTCAAATCGCGGCCATCGCGCGTGAGATAGGGATGCGCCGCCACTGCCACCTGAATCAGAATGTCGCCCGCAGGTCCGCCATTGCCGCCGGGCCCGCCCTGGCCCTTCAAACGCACCTGCTGTCCGTCGCGAATGCCCACCGGAATGCGCACATCCACATTGCGCCCGTCCGCCAACGTCACGCGCCGCGTGCCGCCGCGCGCGGCTTCTTCGAAACTTACCGTCACATTCAGCGCATAGTCTTCGCCGCGCCGCGGTTGCGCGCGCCGTCCGCGACCGCCGAACAGATCGGCAAAAATATCTTCGGCGCGAAACCCTTCCCCGCCGCCGGGACCGCTCGTGTAGGTGTATTCGAAGCCGCCCGGCCCTTGCCGCCCCGCGCCGCCGCCGAAGCCGAACGGATCGCCGCCAAATCCGCCGCCGCCCTGACGGGGATCGAAGCCGCGCGGATTTCCCTGTTCGTCGATCTCGCCGCGATCGAATTTCGCGCGCTTGTCCTTGTCGCCAAGGATGTCGTAAGCACCGCTCACTTCCTTGAACTTCTTCATCGCGGCTTCGTCGCCGCCATGCTTGTCGGGATGGTATTTCTTGGCGAGCGAACGGAACGCCTTCTTGATCTCGGCCTCGCTCGCGGATTTCGCAACGCCCAATACGCTATATGGATCTGCCATGTTCTCTCCCGCCGCGGAGCCTCACGGAATCGCGGCCAGTCCCCAATATAGGTAGCCCATCCTTGCCACGCTAAGGGGAAGCCGGCGGATCGGATGGCGGCGTATCCGCCGGCGGCGCGTCGATTGCGGGCGGCTGGTCCATGGGTGAAGGAATGTCCGGCAAATCCGTGCCGGGTGCATCCCGCGAATCCGGCGCGTCATCGGGCGAGGAGAGATCGGGCTTGGAGATGTCCTGATAATCGTCCGCCGATTTGGGGGCATCGGGCTGTTCCGCCGGTGCGGGCGTGGCTGTTTCCGGTTGGGCTGCTTGCGGCGCCGGTTCCGGGGCAGCTTCGCCCGTTCCGCTCTCGCGCGAAGGCCCGGTCGTATCCACCGTGGTGGAGCGCAAAGGCGGAGGCTCGCCCCCCAGCGCCTTCAGCCGCGCGGCGGACTCTTCCATGCCGGAGGCCGCGGAATCCTCGTACAGCTTCTTGGCCATGGCGACGTCCTTCTCCACGCCATTGCCTGTCTCATACATGGTGCCCAGGTGGTATTCGGCGATTGCATGGTGGGCCAGCGCCGCCATCTGCAGCCAGGGCAGGGCCTGGCCCGGATCGGGCGGCCCGCCCTCCCCATCCAGAAGCATCTCGCCCAGATCGGCCGCCGCCGTCGCCAGCCCAGCCTGCGCTGCGAACTGGAGCAGCCGCTTGGCCTCGACCGGGTTCTTCTCGACGCCCTGGCCCTTGCGCAGCATCAGGGCCGCGTTGCGTGCCGCCGCGGCGTCCACATAGGAAAGGCCGTCGAAGATTTGATAGGCATCTTCGTATTTGCCCTCGTCATAGAGCCTGACGCCCTCGTCGAAATTGGCCACGCGTTCTTCGGGGGTGACGGTCCCGCAACCGGCTGCGAACAAGACGCAGATACAGACGGCGAAACGCAAAGACGCTAAACGCATTGAGAATCCTCAAGGGATGCTATTCCGCGACGTGGCTACCGGTTTCGGCCAGATCGCGCGACAAGGTGGAATCCGGGAAGGCCACGCTACCAAGCCAGCCTTTCTCAGGCAAAACGAGGTTGTAGAGTATCGACATGAGCCATATCGGCGGACCGATAGATGACGGCGGCATTGCGGAGCGGGACGATCCCATGGCTCTGTTCGACGCCTGGATGGAAGAGGCGAAAAAGACCGAGCCGAACGAGGCCAATGCTATGGCCATCGCCACGGCGGACGCTGACGGCCACCCCAACATCCGCATGGTGCTGCTGAAGGAAGCGACCCACAAAGGCTTCGTCTTCTACACCAACACCGAAAGTGCGAAGGGTAGGGAACTCACCGCCAATCCTCACATCGCGCTCAACTTTCATTGGAAGACGCAGCGCAAGCAGATCCGCGTGCGTGGCTCCGTGGAACGCGTGAGCGATGCGGAAGCCGATGCGTATTTCGCCACACGCCCGAAGGACAGCCAGATCGGTGCGTGGGCGAGCCGGCAATCGCGCCCGATGGAAGGCCGCTTCGCCTTCGAACGCGAGATCGCGAAGACCGCCGCCAAATATGCGCTCAGCAAAGTTCCGCGCCCGCCATACTGGAGCGGCTATCGCGTGACCGCGCTCGAAATCGAATTCTGGCGCGACAGGCCGTTCCGCCTACACGACCGGCTTGTCTATCGCCGCAAAGACGCGAACACGCCATGGACGACCGAACGCCTGTTTCCCTGATGGCCGATACCGACCACGGCACCTTGATGCGCCGCGCGGCGATGGCCTCGCTCACGGTGACGGTGTTTCTGATCGCGCTGAAATTCGCGGCCTACATCATGACGGATTCCGTTTCGATGCTGGCGTCGCTTGCGGATTCCGGCCTCGATTTCTTCGCTTCCATCATCAATCTCGTCGCGGTGCGCTCCTCGCTCACGCCGCCCGATCGCGAACACCGCTTCGGTCACGGCAAGGCCGAACCATTGGCGGGCCTCGCGCAAGGCGCGTTCATCGCGGGCTCCGCCACGTTCCTCATCGTCGAAGCGGTGAGCCGCCTCACCCAGCCGCACAGGATCGAACGCGAAACGCTCGGCCTCGTCGTGATGGGCATTTCCATTGCGGCCACCATCGCGCTCGTCACCTATCAGCGCATGGTCGTCGCACGGACGGAATCGCTCGCCATCAGTTCGGACAGATCGCACTACACCAGCGATCTCGTCACCAATATCGGCGTGGTGGTGAGCCTTGTGCTCTCCACGCAATTCGGCTGGGTCCACGCCGATCCGGTCATCGCCATTCTCATCGCGCTGTTCCTCGCCTGGACGTCGTGGAGTGTGTTCCGCGTCAGTTCCGATCAATTGATGGACCACGAACTGCCCGATGAAGACCGCATGAAAATCAAGACGCTGGTGATGCGTCACGCGCAGGTGCGCAATCTCCACGACCTGCGCACGCGCACCTCGGGCCTCAACACCTTCATCCAGTTTCACATCGAACTCGATGCCGACATCAGCCTGACCCGCGCCCACGAAATCAGCGACGCCGTTGAGGCTGACGTAATGGCCGCCTATCCCAAAGCCGAAATCCTGATCCACCAGGACCCGGCGGGCATCGAAATGCCCGCGCCGTTGGCGAAGGTGTGACGTGCCTGTGCTTGCGACGCCGCCTGCGACATGTTTGGTTACTTTGGAGATAGACTTCTTATTTCAACAGGTTACTTGCGATTTCTGCATGATGTTTTGAAGGTTTAATTATTATTTCTTTTCTGCGGTTTAATATTTAAATAAAACGAAGTATAGACGACGCCCACAGCATCGTGGGGGCAATAGATGCATGTTGGGGGCGAAGCAGAGGATTGCAGCCGACGTTCTTCTGCTCAGGCATTTTCACCTTCGGTAATCTGCCGAGCGCAAATCGCCGCCGGTGTTGGGGCCGCGGATTGCGAGGAGCAATATTTGCAGACACCCAAGGGTGCCGCCCATATTGCCGGGTATTTCGAGGATCCCGACGTTGCCCGAAAGGGAATTGAGTTCCTCGTTGACATCGGCGATCTCGAGCCCGAACTGTTTAAGCATCACATTCCCCTGTTCAACGGCCAATACGGCATTGCAATCACCAATCATCGAACCAATTCCGTTCATTTGATCGCGAATTTGCTCGGCACCGTGCCAATCTACTACGCGCAGACCGAGCGAGGGTGGGTCTGGTCTTTCAGTCTGCGCGGCCTTCTTCCTCATCTGTCCTCTCGAACCATCGATCAAAAAGGACTTCTCGAAATATTTCTCCATCAATGGCTGATGGGCGAACGTACTCTGTTGTCGGACGTGCGGCAGGTTCTGCCCGGCGAATGTGTTACGTTGCAGGCGGGCCAACCTGTCCGCCGCGGCATTTATCGGCGGTTTGAATTCTCGCCTGCAAACAACGCGTTCGATGAAACGGATTTGCTGGAGAAAACCAATCGGGCCCTCGATGACTATCTGGCCTCGCTGAGACGCCGTTACGATCGTATCGCCATTCTGTTCAGCGGCGGTGTCGATTCGAGTCTGCTGCTGGCGAAGGCGCGCGAACATGACTTTGAGCGCATTGTGGCGGTAACCGTGAGGTATACCGGGCATGACAATCCCGAACTGGAAAGAGCGCTCGAAGTAGCGAGACATCTTGGGCATGAGCCTTTGATTGTCGATGTAGAGGATGGTCTCATCGAGTCTCGCATGGAAGACCTGGTGAGTATTTTGGAACGGCCTCCGGCCTATCTCAACGGGTGGGCGCGCACATGCATCTTCGAGGCGATCAAGGACGATGTCGAGGTTGCACTTACGGGAGAAGGCGCGGATTGCCTGTTCGGCAGCGATGAAATCGCCGGGATAAAGCAATTCAACGATAAGCAGCGTGTCTTGAGATATGTGCCCTGGCCGCTTAGGCGCATTGTTTCACAGGCCCTTTATCGCATTCCGCTCGGTATAGCACGGCGGTTGTCCAGGCTGCTCGAATTTTCGACAGCCGATCTGATCAGAATGGGCGGATCATTCGAGGTGGGAATAAAGAAGAATGAAATAAGAGTAGCGGACCTCGCGCCCGGTTTGCGCGCGTATTGCGAAGGCAGGTCGCCCTCGATGTACGAAGAGTTTGAGCCGAGCGGTTCATCGTCCTGCGTATCTGTTGCCCAGACCCGCTCCTTGTATACCTCCAATCGCAACCAATTGTTCGTTTACGGCCGCCATGCGGCCCAATTCGGTATTCCGGTGCTGCATCCGTTTCTATCGGCGACCATGTTGGAGCTCGGCAAGACATTGCCGGATGCCGCGAAGCAGGATTCCCGGGGTGCCAAGCCGCTGCTCAAGAAGTTGGCGTGCCGTTATATTCCCCACGATGTCGTCTACGGCAAAAAATACGATTTCAGGGCGCCGGTGGCCACGTGGCTCGAAGGGCCGCTTTCGGCTTGGCCGAAAATCCTGCGAGACAATGTTACACGTGCAAGAGGCATCTTCGATGTTTCCGTCGCGAACCGGTTGGCGGGCGACGCGAACCGGAACCTGATCGTCGTTGGCGCAACCCTGGAGATATTTTTCCGTCAGTTTCTCGACGTCTGAGCGCGCTCGTCCCGCTCGCACGAGATCAAGCATGAAACGTCGAGCCTCATCTTGATGGGCGATGCAGCTACCGCGCCGTCAGCTTCCCCGCGAAATCCCGCAGCAGATACAGACTCACCTTGTCCACCGAATGTTCGCCCTGACGGAACGGTTGTTCGAACACCGCGATCAGATGCAGCGCGAACACGAACAGATAGCTGACAAATCCGAAGATCATCGCTTCGCCCACCGAGCCGTCCGTCTTCAGGCAGACGAGCAGGAATAGCACCGCCGCCACCAGCGTTCTGATCAGAATGCTGACTGACGGCACGAAGTCTATCTTCTGGATATAGCTGATGCGGTAGAGCGAACGGCGCAGCGCATCGAGGCTTGCACGAATGCGCACGATGGCGTTGGGCGGAAGGCCCAGCTTCGACAGTTCGGAGATGAAAGGCAGAAGCGCATCGACGCGTGCGATCGCATCTTCCAGATGGGCGTGGTGACCCTCCGGCTCCAGCCCGCGTTCGAGTGCGGCAAGAATGTCGAGCAGCTCCGCGCGCAGCCGCGCCATGTCCACGCGGCTTTCCTGATGCGCGAAACTTTCCACATCGTCGTGAATGGCCTCCATCGCAACCCGGATGTCGGCGGGCAGCCGCTCGGCCTCCTTGAAATCGGGCAGCGTGCTGGAAAGCAGGAAGCCGATGATGAAGATCGTACCCGCGACGATGCTGGAGAACAGCGGATCGAGGCTGAGGAACTCCAGCCCGGACCGGTGCACGGCGAGCTTCACGCCCACCAGCACAACGACAATCGCCATAACGTAGAAGAACGGGCGCAAACGCCTTTGGAACTGCATGAACGGGCTCTCTGGCTGAACTCTCAGGCAGGCTGACAGGCACCCGAGACGGCCGACGTGCCAGTTTGAGGCGGGGATTTAGCGAAGATTCTGCGACGGTTTAATGACTGCGGGCCACTCCCCTTTGGCCGGGCAGCCAGCTACACTCATGAAATGCCCGAAACCAAACAGCCATCCAACGAAGAACGCCGCACCCTGATCCTGACCGGCGCAAGCCGCGGCATTGGGCACGCGACCGTCAAGCGGTTCTCCAGCGCCGGCTGGCGCGTCATCACCTGTTCGCGTCATGCGTTCCCGGAAAACTGTCCGTGGGCTGCGGGGCCGGAGGACCATATCCAGGTCGATCTCGCCGATCCCGACGATACCGAACGCGCCGTGCGCGAAATGCGCGAGCGGCTGCCGGATGGGAAGCTGCACGCGCTGGTCAACAATGCCGGCATCTCGCCAAAGGCAGAGAATGGCGGGCGCCTCAACACGCTCAACACGTCGAAGGCGCTGTGGCGTCAGGTGTTCGAGGTGAATCTCTTCTCCACCATCTGGCTCGGCCGCGGGCTGGTGAACGAACTGGCCGCCGCTCACGGCGCCATCGTCAACGTCACCTCCATCGCGGGCAGCCGCGTGCATCCGTTTGCGGGCTCGGCCTATGCCACGTCGAAAGCGGCGCTGGCAGCCCTCACCCGCGAAATGGCCGCCGACTTCGGCCCGCTCGGCGTGCGCGTGAACGCGATTGCGCCCGGCGAGATCGACACCGCCATCCTTTCCCCCGGCACGGAGAAGATCGTCGAAACGATTCCCTTGCGCCGTCTGGGCCAGCCGGAAGAAGTGGCGAAAGCGATATATTATCTGTGTACGGACCAATCGAGCTACGTCACCGGCGCGGAGCTGCACATCAACGGCGGCCAGCACGTATAATTAAACTCGTCCGCCGCGCAAACGCGATTTGTTCCGAAACCGTTGCCGCGCATGTCCCACAATGCACAATCGCGCGCACGGAAAATTGGAGGGAATGCAAATGGCAGCCTATGTCATCTTCATGCGCGAGAAGACCAAAGACACCGCCGAACTCGACAAGTACCGCGAAAAGGTCGTGGCCGCCCGCGAAGGCCACAACATCAAGGCGCTGGCCCGGTACAGCAAAGTTGAATCGCTGGAAGGCGCGCCCGTGGAAGGTGTCGTGATCCTCGAATTCCCCACCTTCGCGGAAGCCAAGGCCTGGTACGACAGCCCCGCCTACGCGGAAGCCCGCAAGCACCGTTTCCTGGGCGCGGACTACCGGGCGTTGATCGTCGAGGGCGTGTAAACCGCGTTCACATGCGATAGGCTGGCCCCACATTCGACCAGGGGGCAAGCCATGTTCAGACATGTGTACCCGTTCCTGCGTATCGCAATCCTCGTTTCCGCAATCGCCACGCCTGCCATCGCCGCGGACGCCACGCCGCCTGCGGCCATGCCGCTCACCGCACCGGGCGAGGCGGGCTTCATCGCGAAAGTGCAATCGGCGGTCGCGAAGAAAGATGAAGCCTGGCTCGCCGGGCACACCAACTTCCCGATGTTCTGGAACAAGGATGCCAAGGCGATAAAGATCAAGACGCGCGATCAATTCGCCGAGCGTTTCGAAAACCTGCTGACGCCCGAATTCCAGAGCGCCATTGCAGGCCAGGATCCGGCGAAAGCCTTTTCCAACTGGCAAGGCACGATGATCGGCACCGGCGGCCGCAACATCTGGTTCCGCAAACTGGGCGAGGACTACCGCATCATCACCATCAACGACGACAGCAGGGTCGATCCCAACGCCAAGCCGATGTAGGGGCCTTCTCACCTCCCCCTTGTGGGGAGGTCGGAAAACGCGGAACGCGTTTTACGGGCGGGGGGCCGAAGACGATGACGCACACCGCCCCCCACCCGAAAAATCTTCGCTGCGCTCAGATTTGTTCGACCTCCCCACAAGGGGGAGGTGAGTGCTCAAGGTGGAGGTAAACACTCAGCTCAACATCCCCGTCACCGTGCCGTGACGCTCCACGATCTTGCCCCAAAGCGTCGCCGCTTCCGGCACGTCGAGGTCGAACTCCCGCCTCAGCGTCGCCACCAGATCGCCCGCGCTGCCGATCAGCCGCTCGTCCGTCTGCCGGTCGTTCGCGAAATGCTTCAGCACGCGCCCGCGCAAAATGGCTATGCCGTCCGGCGTATGCTTCTGCACCACAAGGTTCTGCACGAACGGCGACTCCGGCGCGTCCTGCAGCCATTCGCATTTCTGCGAAAGCAGCGCCTCGTCCGCCGCCACCGCCTTCACGTCATAGGAAAAGGCGTTGCCGCCGCGATGCTCCGTCATCCGCCAATAATCGCCATCCGCGCGCGACAGCGAATAGGGAAAGCCGTGGCTCATGAACGAACGCGGCGTGATGGCAAACGGCTCGATCGGGCCGGAGCCGAACCCCACATCCGCAAACACCGGCCCTTCGTCCAGGTCCACGCGCAACACCAGATGATTGCCGACCTGCACTTCGCCAAGCGCCGCGCGCATCACCCCGCCCGCCAGCCGCGTGACGCGAAAGCCAAGCTCCGAAAGCGCCCAGCCGAACAACCCGTTCATCTCGTAACACCACCCGCCGCGCCGGTTCTCCACGATCTTCTCGAAGATCGGCGGAATGGACGTGCCCACGCGCCGCCCAAGCTGCACCTCCAGATTCTCGAACGGCACCGCCAGCAAATGCGCCCGATGCAGCCGCTTCAACCCCGATAGCGTTGGCTCCGGCGGCGAGGGGAGATTGATGCGGGCGAGGTAGGCGGAGAGGTTCATGGGATACCTCTAGTTATCCATATAACTAGGGTGCAATCCGTGCAGAAGCAAATGTTGTGACAACGACTGCCAACTGTTGTGCTGCAGAATTGAGATATAGCCGTGATAAGGGCTATGTGGGGCAGGCCGCAACCGCAGTATTTACCACCTCATTAGCTCCCTTGAGATCGAACACCGCTTCTATTGGTTCACTCTGGTAAGGAGGCGCATCGACAACCAGTTTTGCAGCAGCGGCCATGTCCTTCAAGAATTTCTGCTGGTCTCTAACAAATGTTGCTGTGCCGTCAGAGGAATTATCCCAGTCTTGTTGCCAAATATCGCCACTGTCGAATTTCCACTTCACTGTTTCCCCGTCAAGGCCCATGAACGTAGGCCAAACGATGTAGAGCGATAATTTTCCCGACTTACACCGGACTACAATGGTCGCATTTTCCGGAACGCCAAGTGAATTTGGCATCTTATTTGTCGAGTCCAAATGCGCAATATAGGTGCGAGAGTTGTCAAGTTGGGAGGATGTATCTTGCACATTCCAGTCGGCTTGCGCCGCTGCCGAACCGACAAGCGAAGCGGCTGCTACAAGGGCAATGCAACGCAGGGTCACGGTGGTCTCTCCTTCGGACGCTATCTGTCTCTAATTAATGAGTTACGCCAATGAGCGTGCCATATATCGCATGTTCGCAGTTGAGCAGGCACACTACTGACCAGGAAACAGCTTCTTGTATCCTCGCTTGCCGGTGAAAGGATTTATATTTCCAGAAGTCGACCAGTTATTGATTTTGGTTTGATCTGGATTGGTTTGCATATGGCCCGAAACAAATCGCCCCGATTTTGTAAGATGCGATTTAACGTGATGCATTCGTGCAGCGAATGCGGCCGAGGAAGCGGTTAACACTAAGACGAAAGCCAGGATAAGTCGTTTCATATCGCTCTCATTTATCAGACGAAAGCAAATGAGACTCAGGCCAGCCATCCGTCTCCGGAAGTGGAAAGTGGGCATGCACTGTGGAAACAATGTCGCTTGTATTTTCACCAATTGTATTCAGTGAATGAACTGCGCCTCCAAAATCGGCGCTTATCGAAGCTACGTCCTCGCGGAGTTCTTTTAATAAGTCATTTATTTCGGTGGTATCGTGCCTTTTCAAATTATCCAGGGTGTCGCTGACCCTCTCTAATCCCGCTACGATCCGATCAGTCTCAGCTTCCAGCTTGGTCATGTTGTATTGATGGTGATGGGCGATTTCCTCACGCAAGCGCAAGATGTCGATGCTGATATTTCTTGAGTGGTCGCGAATGAAGTACGCTAAAAAGCAACCGCCGATGATCACAAAAAGTATAATCAAAGACATCTGCCGCACCATTCAAAGGGGATTAGAAAATGTCGGTCAAATCTCGATAATAGGGTAACTGTTAAAAGGCAGTTAAGTTGTTGTACAACGACGTAGTAATACTCAAAGTGTTGGGTGAATTCTCCAATATTAAGAGAAAACGAGAAATGAGCACGAACGGGTACTGCTTCTGCGGCTTTGTCCGTTACCGGCTCACCTCTGCGCCGATGTTTATCCATTGCCGTCACTGCCGCGATCGTCAGAGTTCGCGAGCCGTGCGAACGGCGGAGGCAATCAATACGTTGTTTGAGGCCGGGAGGTGTCGCAAAGCGATGCGGTGCCCGCCTCCATGCAGACCGGCAGCGGGAGACCTCAACCTAATTGATCGTCATGGCCGGGCTTGACCCGGCCACCCATCCGCCGCGCGTCCGCGCGGCGAAAGAACGTCATATGCGCCCGCTGACGCGGTCGCGATGGGTGGCCGGCTCGGTGGCCGGCCATGACGAAGTTGGAAGTGGATGGCCAGGTCAAGCTCGGCCGCGACTGAGTTTTAGACGGTGAGCTTAGAATGTCCGCCGCCTCAGGCTGCCGTCACATCGGTCTGCGCGAAACGCTTGCCGGTGAAGAGCAGGGGGATGTCCTCGCTGATCGCCAGCGCATAGGCGAAGCAATCGCCGAAATTCAGTCCCGCCTTGTGGCGGCCCTTGCCGAAACGCAGGGCCGCATCCTGCGCGATGCGAAGCTGCTGGCTGGCCGGCTCAGTGGCCGGCCATGACGGAATAGGGGTAGGCTTGACCTTTGGAGATAAAAAACCTATATCGAAGTCCTCGCTCCAACCCCACGTGAAAGCACCGGGGGGAGGGGGTAGGCAGAAACCGAAAAACGACTAAAGGACTGTAATATAATACCTTCCAAGGCCACCGTAGAGTCATACCCCCACCCCCTCCCAAAAAGTGAGGTTCAAAGGAACTCTGCAACCATAGGAGAAAAATCTAACCCAGCCGCCGCTATTTCCGCTTTACGCCCAGCTGGTCGCGCCACAGCCGCGAGGGGATTTCGTCCACCGCGCCTTCGGGCAGTTGCCCCAGATGGAACGGCCCGTATTGCACGCGGATCAGGCGGGCGACCTTCAGGCCGAGGGATTCCATCAGCCGCTTCACCTCGCGGTTCTTGCCTTCCTTCAGGCTCACGCTCGCCCAGGCGTACATGCCCTTGCTGCGTTCGAGGTCCGCGATCACCGGCCCGTATTTCACGCCCGCAAGCGTCACGCCTTCCGCGAGCTTGTCGAGATGGGCCTGGGTCACCTTCCCGAACAGCCGTACGCGATACTTCCGCGTCCAGCCCGCGGCGGGCAGTTCGAGCTGGCGGGCAAGCGCCCCGTCATTGGTCAGCAGCAGCAGGCCCTCGGAGTTGATGTCCAGCCGCCCGATGGAAACCACGCGCGGCAGGTGTTTGGGCAGGTTGGCGAAGACGGTGGCGCGGCCTTCCGGATCGCGGTGGCTGGTCACCAGTCCCGTCGGCTTGTGGTAGCGCCACAGCCGCGTCGTTTCCGGCTCGTCGAGCGGCTTGCCGTCGATGGCCACCACCTGATCGGCGCCCACGCGCACCCCCGGCGTGGTCACTGTCTCGCCGTTCAGGCTCACCCGCCCCTCGGCGATCAGCTTCTCCGCATCGCGGCGCGAACACACCCCCGCCCGCGCGATCACCTTGGCAATGCGGTCGCCCTGTTTTTCGTCGGTTTCGGCCACGGTTGGCCTTTCGCGCTGGTTCGCGCTATCGCCTAGCCGCACGATGGATGCGATGCAATGACCGACGACGAATTCATGGCGCTGGCGCTAGCGGAAGCCCGCGCCGCCGCCGAACGCGGCGAGGTGCCGGTCGGCGCGGTCATCGTGCATGAGGGCAGGGTGCTCGCCCGCGACGGCAACCGCATCCTCGAACGCCGCGATCCCACCGCCCATGCCGAGATGCTGGCAATGCGCGCCGCCGCCACCGCGCTCAACAACGAACGCCTCATCGGCACCACGCTCTACGTCACGCTGGAGCCCTGCGCGATGTGCGCGGGCGCCATGAGCCTCGCGCGCGTCGAACGCGTGGTGTTCGCCGCCGAAGATCCCAAGGGCGGCGCCATCCTTCATGGCCCGCGCTTCTTCGAGCAGCCCACCTGCCATCATCGCCCGCAAATCGCGCGAGCAGGCGATGCAGTTCAGGCAGGGGGGATATTGAAGGCGTTCTTCCGCGCCCGCCGCTGATCGACTCGCGCACCGAACTCTGACAGACTGTCACAAAGCGGCCGTAAGATGCCGCAAGGGGAGCTTTCGCTCAAAGGGACCACAAACATGGCACTCATCGTTTACGGCGCATCGCTGTCGCCGTTCGTTCGCAAGACCCGCATCTTTCTCGCGGAAAAGGGCCTCGATTACGAACTCGAACAGGTCAATCCGTTTGCCGCACCGCCGAGCTTTGTGGAGATCAGTCCGCTGAAGCGCGTCCCTGCCTTCCGCGACACCGATCTGCCCGAGCCCAACACGCTTTCGGATTCCTCGGTCATTTGCGACTACCTCGAACACAAATTCCCCAACCCGCCGCTTTATCCCAAAGACCTCTATCAACGCGCCCGCTCGCTGTGGTTCGAGGAATATGCGGACTCCGTGGTCGCCACCACCATCGGCGGCGGCATCTTCTTCGAGCGCATCGTCAAGAAGCTGCTCGGTCAGAAGACTGATCAGGCCGTAGTGGAATCCACCATCGCGACCAAGCTGCCGCCGCTGTTCGACTATCTCGAAAAGCAGATCGGCGATCGCGAATTCCTCGTCGGTAATGCATTTTCCATTGCGGACATCACCGTCGGTTCGATGCTCGTCAATTTCTGCCACGCCGGCGAATGCGTGAACGAAAAGCTCTGGCCCAAGCTCGGCGCCTATACGGCCCGCATCCATTCGCGTCCGTCGTTCAAGGCACGGATAGAGGAAGAATTGCCGTTTGTGACGCAGCTTCGCGCGGCTTAAACATCGACGCTGGAAATAGAAATCGCGCGGACATTTCTGTCCGCGCGATTTTTGTTTCAGGGATGCTTATTTGCGGCGACGCACCGCGCCGATACCTGCGATGCCTGCTGCAAACAATGTCAGCGTGATGGGTTCGGGCACATCGGTGCCGCGAACGATTGCCGTGAACGTGAGAGATGTATTGTCCGTGATCACAATGCTTCCGCCGCCGTCGAAGGTGAAGCCCGGAACGGAAGAAGGATCGCCAGGGATGGTCGGTATGAGGTAACTGGTGAGCGTGGCAGACGAAACCGTAAGCGGACCAAACGACGAGAACAGGTCGTAAGCACTCAAGGATGGGTCGTTGATGCCCACGCCGTTGTCGGCCGCCGCGTCGAAGAGGTTGATACGCGGGAAACTCGAGTCAGCCGTGGCCACGATATGCAGGGTCGCGTCGAGGGTTCCGGTGAAACTGCCTTGCGTGAAGGTACCGCTCACATTGTCCAGCCGATAGTAGGGCGCTCCCGACGTATCGATCAGCGAGGTGTCGGTGGTGATGGTGAATGTGAAGGTGTCGTCCTGGAAGGAAGGCACGTTGTCCGTCCCGGTTCCCGATCCGGTACCGGAGAAAATATAGGTCACCGGGACTGCCGCGGCTGGTTGCGCGAGAAGTGCAACCATGGCGAGCGAACCCAGCGCACAGGCAAGCTTGAATTGTTTGAGCATCGAGAAACCCCACGGCAATTGTGCGCTGCAATCAGCAAGCACCGTGCCATGCGGCTAAGCGCATATATTGGCGGCAGGCTGTAATTGCGCGCAACGCAATTATCCAAAACGGGATGTTTGGCGGGCTTACAGCCGGGAGAGCAGGGCCGCCAGTTCGCTTTGCCGTTCGACCCCGGTTTTTGCGAACACCGCTTTCAGGTGATTGCGCACCGTGCCGGGGCTCGATGCAAGGATCGAAGCCGTTTCGACAACGGATTTGCCCTGTCCGATCAATGTGGCCACCCGCGCTTCGGTGGCAGACAGATTGAACAGTGACGCGATGCGCGCGCGATCTTCCGGGCGTGGAAGCTCCGTCCTGTCCAGCGATTTCAACACCACCAGCGAAGCAAGCGACGTCATCCATGGCCGCGCCATCAGCGCCGCTGGAATGACACGGAGTATCCATCGTCCGCCCATCGTATCAGAAAGAAGAGTTGAGCTTTCCTTTGCAATGGCATGTGCGTTTTCCAGCGCGGCGTCGAGTTTCGGCCGGTTGGCGGGATCGTGCGCAAACAGCCGTCCGCGACGCACCGTCAGTACTTCCGCCGTTTCCTCCTGCTCGCTAAGAATGAACGCATTGCCCTTGTCATCGAAGCCAAATACTGCGCGGTATTGATCGCCAAGCGGCCTGCGTTCGGGTTCGAGCGCGCGCCCCATCAGTTGCGAAATACTGGCCGTCGCGCGGATCAACGGAAGCTGCGCGGTGAGCGCCACAAGATCGCCGGCCTCGAACATGCCCTGTTTCAGCGTGCGCTTGAGGCTGATGTTGATGGTCTCGCCCGACGGCGAACTCGCGAGCAACGCGCAGGCGTGCCAGCCAAAACCGCGCGGTCGCAGAAATTCCTGATAGAACGGATCGCGCGAGATTTCCTCGGTTGTGAAATCGTCCTGATCGAGGCGAAAGCCTTCGCGCAACGACGGGTTCACCCGCCCAACACGCGGATCCGGCGGTGTGTCGTTGCGCACGTAAGCCGTTACGTGTTCGCGCAAGCTCTCAGAATAGAGCGTACCCATCTGCTGCGTGCCGTGGCTGAAGATGAGATTGGCGGCTTCGGCACCCGCCAGATGTGCAATTTGTTCGAGTGCAAGCGACATTCCCTCCGGCGCAAGACATGCACCCAGAAACGTTTCCGACGCCGAATGGTGTTGCATCCCCGTGCTTTCGTCAGCAGACGATGTCCCAATCTAGCAAACGCCGAGCCGCCGGAAAATTAAATTTGCCGCGACAGGGTTAAAGATGGAACTTTGCATCTTTATTGAGCAGACATATCCCATTTGGGATAGGCGCTTACCCCTTCTTCTTCGCCGAACGCCGCATCGCCGTCTGGTTGAGGAATTCCACCAGTATGGAGAAGCCGACCGCGAAGTAGAGATAGCCGCGCGGAATATGGAAGTGCATGGCATCGGCAATCAGCGTCATGCCGATAAGAAGCAGGAAGCTGAGTGCCAGCATCTTCACAGTCGGATAGCGATGCACGAATTCTGAAACCGGTCCCGCCGCAAGCAGCATGATGAAGATCGCGATGACCACCGCAGCGATCATCACCGGCAGGTGTTCGGCCATGCCGACGGCCGTGATGACGGAGTCGATGGAAAATACCAGGTCGAAGATGGCAATTTGCACGATGACGCTCAGGAACGTGGCGCCCCGCGCTTGCGCATGTTCCTCATCGCCATCGACAAGATGATGGATCTCGCGGGTGCCCTTGGTGAGGAGGAAGATGCCGCCCGCACCGAACACCAGATCGCGCCAGGAAAAGCCGTTCCCAAAGATGGTGATGATCGGTTCCGACAGGTGAATGATGAATGCAATGCTCGATAGCAGCGCAATACGCATGCCCAGCGCGAGAATAAGGCCGATGCGTTGCGCTTCCGGCCTCCTCGCCTTGGGCAGTTTTCCGGAGGCGATCGACAGGAAGACGATGTTGTCGATCCCCAGAACGATCTCCAGAACGGTGAGCGTGAGAAGGCTGGTCCAGACATTGATGTCGGTCAGAAGCTCGAGCATGTCCTAACCCTGAAGAGCCTAGCTTGTCAGAACCACAGCGGTGCCAGTTTCGGGAACAGATAAACGATGGCTTCGCGTCCTGCTACCGTGCCGATACCCGCCCCGATAAAAACGTCGCTGAGGAAGTGGGCGGTCAAAAGCGCACGGGTAAAGCCCAGGGCGGCGGCGATCAGAAACCATAAGGGCCAGAGGGTGGGCATGGCGGCGCTCGCGATGACAGCCACACAAAAGATGGTGAGCGCATGCCCCGATGGGAAGGAGTTGTGCTGCAGGTCGAAGGACAGCGGCATGAACTCGTAGAGGTTCATCTCGATCTCGTCGCGAGGCCGCCTGCGGCCGAGCAGGAATTTGAGGCTGTGGAGTACGATGCTCCCCCCGGCCAGCGCTGCCAGAAAAGCCAGCGCGTATTGGGAGGCCAGCCGGAAGCCCGCGACTTCCGGATACAGCGCCAACCCCACTCGCGAGCCCAGATAGATGATAATTGCAATGGCCAGCCAGTGGGCCGCCTTCGCGGCATGGGTGATGCTGTCTAGGAAGCGGTGAAAGGGCGCATTCACGGCATCATAAATCAAATGGACAGCCTGGCGGTCGATCGCCAGACAAAGCACACCGCCAAAAATGAGAATCGCACCGGCCCAGAGCAACATGGGCGCGGTGCTTGCCGTGGTTTTTGGCCCCCTGTCAAACCGGTTCGGGGCTGGTGACGGGCAGGGCAGGCGGCTACACTTCGCCCACTGCTATCGAACTCAGTATTGGAGGAAACGTATGGATTTCGATTACTCCCCGCGCCAGCGGGAATGGATGAAGCGCATCCGCGACTTCATGGAAGAACACATCTACCCGGCCGAAGAGACCTATGGCCAGCAAATGGCGGACGCCCGGAAGAAGGGCAACCCGTGGATCGTCGTGCCGGTGGTGGAAGAGTTGAAGGCCAAGGCCAAAAAGATCGGCTATTGGAACCTTTTTCTCAATGAAAGCGAACATGGCGCGGGCCTGACAAACCTCGAATATGCGCCCTTGGCCGAAATGATGGGCCGTGTCGGCTTCGCATCGGAGGTGTTCAACTGCTCCGCTCCGGATACGGGCAATATGGAGGTGCTGGAGCGTTACGGGAGCCCTTACCAGCAGGACAAATGGCTGAAGCCGCTTCTGGCTGGCGAAATCCGTTCCGCCTTCCTGATGACCGAACCGGCCGTCGCCTCCTCGGATGCGACAAATATCGCCACCCGGATCGAGCGCAAGGGTGACAGCTACGTCATCAATGGCACCAAATGGTGGTCCTCGGGCGTGGGCGATCCGCGCTGCAAGATCGCCATCGTCATGGGCAAAACCAACCCGGATACCGACCGCCATAGCCAGCAGTCGCAGGTCCTGGTTCCGCTGGATGCGCCGGGCGTCAACGTGAAGCGCATGCTCCCGGTGTTCGGCTACGACGACGCGCCCCATGGCCACGCTGAAGTCGAACTCAAGGATGTGACCGTCCCTGCCGAAAACATGGTTCTCGGCGAAGGCCGCGGCTTCGAGATCGCCCAGGGCCGCCTCGGACCGGGCCGCATTCATCACTGCATGCGCACCATCGGCACCGCCGAGCGTGCGTTGGAGCAGATGTGCAAACGTCTGCTCACCCGCGAAGCCTTCGGCAAGCGCATCGCTCAACATTCGGTCTGGGAACAGCGCGTCGCCGAAGCCCGCATCAATATCGATATGTGCCGTCTGCTTACGCTGAAGGCTGCCGATATGATGGACAAGGTGGGCAACAAGGTCGCCCGCGCTGAGATCGCGATGATCAAGGTCGCCGCGCCGCGCATGGCACTTCAGGTGATTGACGATGCGATCCAGGCCTGGGGTGGCGCCGGTGTGACGAGCGATCCCGGTCTTGCCCGCGCCTATGCGAGCCAGCGCACGCTGCGCCTCGCCGACGGCCCGGACGAAGTGCACAACCGGACCATCGCGCGTCTGGAATACGGCAAGTACACCAATCTGCTTCCGCAACGCGCGGCGGCGGAATAATTTTTCCAAATCTGATTGGAGAAGCGGCCGGACAACCGGCCGCTTTTTTTCTCAGGCCGCTGCGCGCTTGGGCTGGCGGATTGGCAGTTCGATGGTCACTACTGTGCCGACGCCGACTTCGCTTTCGATCCTGAAACTGCCGTTGTGTTGCTCGACCAGAGCGTTGACGAGCGCAAGGCCTAGCCCCGTACCCGCCTTCGCCAGCAACGGGTCCGCGACCACCTGCTCGAAAGCATGACCAAGGCGCGGCAGGTCTTCTTCCGAAATACCGATGCCGTCGTCTTTCACACGAATGATTACGTGGCCGCCGGCCTGGGATGTGGTGACCGTTACATGCCCGCCGTTCATGGTGAACTTCACTGCGTTGGAAAGCAGGTTTAGCAGCACCTGTTTCAGCGCACGGCGGTCGGCTTCCAGCTTGATGCCGATGGAAGCCATCGTCATCTTCACTTCGATGTTGTTGGCGAGCGCGCGGCCCTGCACCAGCCGCACGCAATCGGCAATCGTGCTTTCCAGATCGATCGGTTCGTGGTGCAGTACCAGTTTGCCCGCTTCGATCTTGGCCATGTCGAGCAGGTCTGAAATCAGGTCGAGCAGAAGCTGCCCGGATTCGTGAATGAGTTTGGAATATTCCGCATAACGCGGATGGCCGAGCGGGCCGAACATCTGGTGCTGCATGATGTCGGTGAAGCCGATGATGGCGTTGAGCGGCGTGCGCAGCTCGTGGCTCATATTGGCGAGGAAGGCGGACTTCGCGCGGTTCGCGTTCTCGGCGTTGTCGCGCGCCTGTTTCATCTCCAGTTCGGCCGCCTTGCGTTCGGAAATGTCGCGCAGCACCGCGATGGTGTTGAGATATTCTCCCGTCACATCGTCATAGACGCCGCGAATGGTCACCTCGAGCCACACATAATGGCCGTCGCGATGGAGCAGGCGATAACACGCGGTCAGCGTCTGGTTCGGTGCGGGCCGCACGCGAAGCTTGTTGGCTTCCTCCACATCTGAAGGATGAACCAGCCGCAGGAACTTTCCTTCTTCGATCTCATAGCCGCTGCGCCCGGTGATGCGTTCCAGCGCGCTCGACGTAAACACGATACGCCCGCCCGGTGCGTAAAGCAGGATCGCGTCGGACGCTTCTTCCGCCATCAATCGGTAGCGCCGTTCGGCGCGCACGCGTGCGGTTTCAGCGACGACTTCCTTGGTCACATCGTTGCAGACACCCAACACCGCCACCACGCGGCCATTTTCATCGACCTCCACCTCGCCGTGAGTGTCGACGATCATCGTCGGTCCGTAGGAATCCTTTGAATGCGTGCGGTAGTAGAACGATGACTTGCTCTTGATGGCAGCGCCGATAGCGGCATCCACCTTTGCGCGATCCTCGTCGACCATCGTCGACAGCAGCCATTCGGAATCCGGCAATTGGTCGGACGGTGTGACGCCGAGCATGCGGTACATGCCAGGCGACCATTCCGCCCGTTGGGTCGCCAGGTCCACGCGCCAGTAGCCGAAATTGGCCGCGCGTTCGGCCAGCGCAAACTGCGCGCGTTCGCGGCGGAACAATTCCGCTTCGGTAATGGTTTCTGGAAAGGGCTCGTCCTGAGACCCTTTGCTGGAAGACATTGCGCGACCCGCCCGGCTTTACAACCTGCCCGTGACATAAAATTAGGGCAGTCGCGTTAAGCAAGGCTTGCGCGAAACGAAAGTCGATGGCGGTGTATGGTTAAGCGTGTCTTAAAAATTCAATCTTTTGCGCCCGCGAGTTTGGCAAAATGCCAGGCGCGTTCGGCGAGCGGGCGAACTGCCGCCGCATGTGCTGTGGCGTTGGCACTGGCCGCCGTGCCGTCGCGCACGCGCCCAACAATTCCCTGAAGAATGCCTGCGAGTTTGAAGAAGTTGTACGCCGCATAGTAATTCATGTTCGGTGTTTCGCTGCGCCCGGTGCGCTTGCAGTACATCGCCACGTATTCTTCCATCGTCGGAATGCCGAGCGCTTTCAGGTCGGATCCCAACAGCGAGGCAGTCCCCGCGGTTTGCCCGCCGGACGGCATCTGCCATTGCATAAGGTGATAGGTGAAATCGGCCAGCGGATCGCCGATGGTCGACAACTCCCAATCGAGCACGGCAATCACTCTCGGCTCCGTCGGATGCAGGATCATGTTGTCGAGCCGGTAATCTCCGTGCACCACGCAGGAGCGTTCGCCCGGCGGTAGATGCGCGGGCAGCCAGTCGATCAGCTTGTTCATCTCCGGAATGGTTTCGGTCTCGGAGAGTTGATATTGCTTCGTCCAACGCGAAATCTGTCGACCGATATAGTTGCCGGGCTTGCCGAAATCCTCGAGACCGATCTTGGTGTAGTCGAGGTTGTGCAGCCGCGCGAGCGTCTCGTTCATTGCCTCATAGATCGCCATGCGTTCCTTGGGCTCGTAGTCCGGCAGCAATCCGTCCCACAGAATGCGCCCTTCGACGCAATCCATCACGTAGAACATGGTGCCGATGATGCTCTCGTCCTCGCAGAGCACGTAAGGCTTTGCCACCGGAAAGCCGGTCGGATGAAGCGCCGAGATTACCTTGAATTCGCGATCCACCGCGTGAGCGGATGGCAACAGCTTTCCAGGCGGCTTCCTGCGCAGAACATATTTCCGGTTCGGCGTGACGAGTTGGTATGTGGGGTTGGATTGCCCGCCTTTGAACTGCCGCACTTCCAGCGGCCGCTGGAAGTCGGAAATCTTGGACGCCAGATAATCCTCCAACCGCTTCACGTCGAAACGGTGCGCCTCGGTTACCTCTTTGGTGCCCGAAAACATCTCTTGCCGGTCTTGAACGGCCGGTTCAGCCATGGTGCGTTTCCTCAAATATCGATGGCGCCATTTTGGGACGGGCATTGCCCCCGGAGCAAGCGATTTAGCCGCGTTCCCGCGCCACGGCCCGCCAGCCGATGTCGCGGCGGCAGAAGCCGCCCGGCCAGTCGATCCGGTCTATGGCCTGATAAGCGCGCTTTTGTGCTTCCGCGACGGTTCGGCCCACGGCTGAGACGTTGAGAACCCGCCCGCCCGTGGCAATCAGCTTGCCATCCCGCCGCTCGGTGCCGGCGTGGAAAATCTGCACACCCTCGATCTTTGCGGCCTCATCGAGCCCGCGGATTTCGCTGCCCTTTTCGTAAGAGCCCGGATAGCCCTTCGCCGCCATCACCACCGTCAGTGCCGCTTCGTCCCGCCAGCGCAGATCGAGATGATGAAGCTGCTTGTCGTGCGCTGCCACGAGTGCCGTCGCCAGATCGGATTTCAACCGCAGCATCAACACCTGGCATTCCGGATCACCGAAACGGCAATTATATTCGATGAGCTTCGGTCCATCCTTCGTGATCATCAGTCCGGCAAACAGCACACCCATGTAAGGCGTGCCGCGAGCAGCCATCGCCGCAACCGTCGGCTTGACGATGCGCGACATCGTCTGTTCGACAATCGCGTCGCTAAGCACCGGGGCAGGGGAGTATGCGCCCATGCCGCCCGTGTTGGGCCCCTTGTCGCCATCGAAAACGCGCTTGTGATCCTGCGCGCCCGCCAGCGGCAGAACATGCTCACCATCGGTGAGCGCAAAGAAGCTCGCTTCCTCGCCCTCCATGAATTCTTCCACGACGATGGAAGAACCCGCATCCGAAAATCCGCCTTCGAACATGAAGTCGATGGCGCGCAGCATCTCTTCATGCGTTTCTGGAATGATCACGCCCTTGCCGGCCGCCAATCCGTCCGCCTTGATGACCACTGGCAATCCCAGCGTGGCAGCAAATGCTTTCGCCGGCCCGGGCGCCGAGAAGCGTCGATAGGCGGCGGTGGGAATGCCGTGTTCCGCACAAAGGTCTTTGACGAAGCCCTTCGATCCTTCGAGCACGGCACCCGCCATGCTCGGTCCCATCGCCTTGATGCCCGCAGCTTCCAGCCGATCCCAAAGTCCTGCCACCAATGGGGTCTCCGGGCCCACCACAACAAAGTCGATCTTCTTTTCCTTGGCGAAGGCGACCAGCCCCTCGAAATCCATGGCGCCGATGGCCACGCACTCCGCTACCTCCGCGATTCCGGCGTTGCCGGGCGCGCAATAGAGCTTGGAAACCAGCGGGCTGGCCGAGAGCGCCCAGGCCAGCGCGTGCTCCCGCCCGCCGGAGCCGATGAGGAGGAAATTCATGCCCCGAACTTCCCCAAGGGAGGGGCGAGATTCAAGACGTAAGCCGCCGCAACCGCTATATCATCTGTGAATCATGTCCGAACCAGCCACTCCCGTCCGGGCCAACCTGCCCGAATTCAGCGTCAGCGAGATTGCTGGCGCCCTCAAGCGCGTGGTCGAGGACACGTTCCCCTTCGTCCGGGTGCGGGGGGAGATCAGCAACCTGAAATTCCATTCCTCCGGCCACGTCTATTTCGACCTGAAGGACGAGAAGGCCACGCTGAACGCCGTCATCTGGCGCGGCACCGCCCAGAAGCTGCGCGTGCGCCCCGATCACGGGCTGGAGGTCGTCTGCACCGGGCGCATCTCCACCTATGCCGGCTCCTCCCGCTACCAGCTCATCGTCGAGCAGGTGGAGCTTGCGGGTCTCGGCGCGCTGATGGCGATGCTGGAGGAGCGCAAGAAGAAACTCGCCGCCGAAGGATTGTTCGCCGCCGAGCGCAAGAAGGCGCTGCCCTATCTGCCTACCGTGATCGGCGTCATCACTTCGCCAACTGGCGCGGTCATTCGCGACATCATGCACCGCCTGAACGACCGTTTCCCGCGCCGTGTTTTGCTATGGGCCGTGCCTGTGCAAGGCGAACGCGCCGCCGCAGAAGTCGCGTCCGCCATTAGAGGGTTCAACGCGCTGAAAGCCGACGGCCCGCTTCCCATTCCCGACGTTCTGATCGTCGCGCGGGGTGGTGGTTCCATTGAAGACCTTATGGCGTTCAACGAAGAGATCGTGGTGCGCGCCGTCGCCGAAAGCCGCATTCCATTGATTTCTGCGGTGGGTCACGAAACCGATACAACACTGATCGATCTCGTTGCCGATCGCCGCGCGCCCACGCCCACGGCCGCCGCCGAAATGGCGGTGCCGGTGCGCGCCGAACTGCTTTCGCAAACGATGGATCTTGAACGTCGCTACCTGCGTGCGTTCTCCCGCGCCATGTCCGAACGAAGACAGAATCTCGGCAGTCTCGCCCGTGTTCTCCCGCGCGCCGAACAACTCTTCGCTCAGCCGCGACAGCGCCTCGACATCGCCAACGACAAGCTCGGCAATGCACTGCACCGGAATCTTGTTTCCCATCGCACGCATTTTCTGGAATCCGCCGCGCTCTTACGCCCGCGCCCGATCACGCGCCACATCCAGGTCTCGCTGCAACGCACGGATGTGCTTGGCCGTCGCCTCACGCAGTCTCACCGAAATCACCTTGCATCTGCTCGCAAACGCTTCGAAAGCCTCGCCCGCATCCTCGAAAGCGTTAGCTACAAGGCGGTACTCTCGCGCGGCTTCGCGCTGGTACGGGGGGAGGAGGGCGGGCTGAAGCGGGCCGCCTCCGCCATAAAGCCGGGTGAGCGACTCAACCTCACTTTCGCGGACGGCGAGCGTTCGGCGGTGGCCGACGGCACGGCCGCCCCGAAACCGCCCAAAAGGCCTGTTCCAACCAGCGGCAGCCAGGGCAGCTTGCTTTAGACATTGATGTAACTTGGCGCGCCCAAGCGTATGACGTAAAAAGGCTCTTATGAACAAGCTCGACCGCGATTTCAGCCCCGATGGCCTCGCCCAACTCGAATATCTTGACGGCGAATACCGCGTGATCCGCCCCGGCGCCTATGTGGTCTGCGCCGTCACGGGCGTTCCGATTCCGGTGGAATCGCTTCGGTATTGGAGCGTCGATTTGCAGGAAGCCTACGCGACCCCCGGCGTGGCTTTGAAACGCTTTCAGGAAACGGGGAACACGCCTAGATGATTCCCCGCCGGGGATTTCTCGCGACCGCAATTTCGTTTGCCGCCCTTCCGCTTGTGAAGGCCCGCGCGGACGAACAGCATCTTTCGCTGAGCGGTGGGTTGGAGCAGGGAAGTCTCGTTGTCGGCAAAACCAATCCCGAAGCGCGCGTCGCCATCGACAGCAAGGTGCTGGAGCTTTCCGAACGCGGATTCTTCGCTTTCGGCATAGCCTATGATCGCGCCAAGCCGCTGCAGTTGGATATTTCCTATCCCGACGGCGGCATCCTCATGCAGGACGTCATCCCGGTCGTGCGCAAATTCGAAACGCAGGCGATCACCGGTTTGCCGCCGGAAGAGGTGACGCCGCCGCCGGAGCTTCTTGATCGCATCGCCGCCGAGAAGGCGAAGATCGAAGAAGCGCGCAAAAGTCTTTTGCTCGAAGACTGGTATGCCGATGGTCTCGATTGGCCGGTGCCCGGAATCATTTCGGGCACATTCGGCAATCAGCGCATTTTAAACGGCGTACCCAAGCAACCGCATTTCGGCGTCGACATCGCCGCGAAAGAAGGAACGCCGATCCTGGCGCCCGCCGAAGCCAATGTGTTGCTTGCGGAGCCCGATTTCTTTTACGACGGCGGCATCACCATTCTCGATCACGGTCATGGCGTGACCACCACCTATCTGCACCAAAGCAAGCTCGTGGTTGCGGTTGGCGATCACGTAACCCGCGGCCAGAAGATCGGCGAGGTGGGAAAAACCGGCCGCGCCACCGGCCCGCATCTGTGCTGGCGTCTGAACTGGTTCGACGTTCAGCTCGATCCGTCGCGGTCCACGCTCACGCCCGCGCCCAAGGCGGCCTGAGAGGCTTTCGCGCGCCGTCCGGTGGGCACATCCTTCTCGCGCGGCCACCGCCGGTGAATCCACAGCCATTGCGAAGGCCGTTCGCGCACACAGTCTTCGATCGCTTTGTTGATGCGTGCGGTGAGCGCCTGTACATCCTCGTCGCTGTTGCCCGTGGGCGCGAAGCGGATTGCCGGAAGAACCTCCATGCGGAAATACGCTCCCTTCAGCCGTTCGTTGCGGATCGGCACCAACGCCGCGCCCAATCGCAACGCGAGCCCTGCGGGTGCCGGCGTCGTCATCGCCATCTGCCCAAAGAAAGGCGCCGCCACGCCTTCATTCGTTTTCTGATCGGCGAGAAGAAAGATCGCCTTGCCGCGCCGGAGCAGGGTGAAGATGCGCCGCGTTCCTTGCGGGCCTTTGGTGATCATCTCTTTCGATCCGGCCTTCATCCGTTGCTTGACGATCCAGCGGTCGACAAACGGATTGTTCACGGGGCGATAAACGGTACTGCCGTCATACCCCCGCCGGGAGGCTGCGGGCGCCATCACTTCCCAATTGGCGAAGTGACCGGAGAAAAACAGCACTCCTTTGCCGGCTTCTATCGCCGCGTCGGCGCGTTCCAGATGCGCCACTTCGATGCGCGCGTTCGGCCCGTTCGCCGTGATCCTGTCGAGATGGGGATATTCTGCGACCGTACGGACGAGATTGTCCCACATCTCTTTGAGGATCGTTTCGATCTCGGCGGGCGACTTCTCGGGGTAAGCCGCACGCAGATTGTCTCGCGCGCGCTCGGTGATGGGCGTGCGATAAAGAATCTCGCGTCCGATGAAGCCGCCGAATGCGGACGCGCCATCCAGCCCAAGCAGTTTGAAAATGCCGATGAGGAAAAAGAAACCCGCCGCTTCCGCGCTGTAGCGCAACCGGTCTGCGAACGACAGCTTGCCCCCCTCCCTGCCGTTCATGCGACGTCCACTTCGCGCATGGGAATGGTGAACCGGTCGAAGAAAAGCTGCAGCCCTTCAGGATCTTCAAGCACGGCGCGCACCGGCAGATAGGAAACACCGCGTCTCAGCCGCGGCGGCAGGCGCACGTAATCCTTCTCGGTGGTCACCAGCAGCGCGTCTTCGTCTTTTGCACGTTTGTGCAGTTCGGCGATTTCACGTCCCGAATAGATGTGATGATCGGGAAAGCCTTTGAGCGCTTTTACCTGCGCGCCCAATTCGCGCAGCGACTGCAGAAGTTTTCGCGGCTGGCCAATTCCCGCAAAAGCGATCACCGGTCTTTCGCGCAATCCCGGAATATCCTGCGGCACGATCTTGGCGCGGAACACCTTGCCGGGGAAGCCGGTGATCTTCGCGTTCTCATCCCCGCCCACCAGGATGACCGCGTGCGCCCGTTTCAACCCATCCCTGGTCGGTTCGCGCAAAGGCCCGGCAGGCATCACGCGGCGATTTCCGAAGCCCGCCTGCGCATCCACCACCACGAAAGAGATGTGCTTGCGTATCTGCGAGTTCTGATGGCCGTCATCCATCACGATCACTTCGGCGCCGTTGCGGTCGGCGAATTCCGCGCCTGCGGCGCGGTCGCGCGCGATAACGGTCGGCCCCTCATTGGCAAGCAACAGGGGTTCGTCGCCCACGTCCTTCGCCGAATGCTTTCGCGGATCCACTTCAACCGGGCCCCGCAGCCGGCCGCCATATCCGCGCGTCAGGAAAAAGGGCCTTATATTGCGTTGCCTCAGCAATTCGCCGATGGCGATGGCGACCGGCGTCTTGCCAGTTCCGCCTACCGTCAGGTTGCCGACACAGATCACGCGCGCCCGCGCGCGATAGCGCCAGGGCCGGTTCGCGCGCCACACCGTAATCTTGCCGACGATCCAACCCACAGGACGCAGCGCATCGGAGATCGTGCGCGAGGTGCTGTCCTTTTTTGTCCAGAATTCAGGCGCGCGCATGTTTGCCCAGCAGGTCTTCGACGAAGGCGCGGGTTTTCCCCAACGCACCGCCGAGCGCCGCCGCTCCTTGTGCCGCACCGTCAATCATCCTCTGCGCGAACGCCGCATCGGACAGAACGCGATGTGCAAGTGCCGCAATATCCGCACTCGTCACCACGCGGCCCGCACCTTGTGCCTCGAAGATCGCGTCATAGGCGGCGGTGAAATTCTCCGTATGGGGGCCCGCCATCACGGCGCAACCGAGCCGCGCAGGCTCCAGCGGATTCTGCCCGCCATGCGCAATCAGGCTTCCGCCCATGAACGCGACTTTTGTCAGGCGATAAAACAGTCCCAACTCACCCATTGTATCGGCAACATAAATTGCCGTGTCTTTTTCCGGAAGAACACCCGCCGCGCGCCGCGCAACCGGCCGCGAACCGCACAGCATTGCGATCTCACTCCCGCGATCGGGGTGGCGCGGCACGATGATGGTCAAAAGGCCGGGATGCGATTGCCGCAAAACATCCTGCGCCGGCAAAAGCGTCTCGTCTTCGCCGGCATGCGTGCTCGAAGCCAGAAAGATGGGCCGCCCCCCAATCGCTTCCCGCAACGCTCCCAGTTTCTTCGCATCGGCGGGCAGGGCAGGCGCGTCGGCCTTCAAACTTCCAGTAACCTGAACATTGCGCGCACCGAGCGAACTGAACCGTGCCGCCACTTCCGGATCTATCGCCAGAATGCCGTCAAACGCCGAAAGCAAAGCCTGCGCCGTTTGCGGCGCACGCTTCCATCCGTCGGCGGATTTCGCGGACATGCGCGCGTTCACCAGCGCCAGCGGAATCTTCCGCTCCGCCGCACTCATCAGAATATTCGGCCACAAGTCCGAATCCACAAACAAACCCACATCCGGCCGCCAGTGATCCAGAAAGTTTCGCGCCGCTCCTGGCGTGTCAATGGGAACGAACTGGTGCAATGCACCAGGCGGCAAGCGTTCGGCCATCAGCTTGGCAGATGTTACCGTTCCGCTCGTCACCAGCGCATGCCGCCCAGGTGTCAGCAATTCCGACAGCAGAGGCAATGCCGCCAGCGTTTCGCCCACGCTCGCACCATGTATCCAGATCAGCGTTCCGTCTGGCCGTTTGGCGGTTGCCACGCCCAACCGCTCGTTCAACCGCTCCAGATCTTCCTTGCCGCGCGCTGCGCGTTCGCGCAGTACCAGCTTCGCCGCCGGGGAAAGCACGGCGGTTGCGGAACGATAGGCACGAAGACCAAGCGTCATACGGTCCATTCAATTCACGGAAGCTGTTTCGTCGGAGAGGTTGTGTTGGTAAAGCCGCGCATAAAGACCGCCATGCGCCATCAATTCGGAATGCGTGCCGGATTCGACGACACGGCCGCGATCGAGAACATAAATGCGGTCCGCATCTAGAACGGTGGTGAGACGGTGCGCGATCACGATGGTCGTGCGCCCTGCCATCAAATGTGTCAGCGCCTCCTGCACCTGCCGCTCGCTTTCGCTGTCGAGGGAGGAGGTGGCTTCGTCCAGCAGAAGGATCGGCGCGTTGCGCAACATCGCGCGCGCAATCGCAATCCGCTGCCGCTGCCCGCCCGAAAGCCGCAATCCGCCTTCGCCCACCCGCGTGTCATAGCCTTCCGGCAATTGCGTGATGAACTCATGCGCCGCTGCCGCCTTCGCCGCATCTTCGATCTCGCCGCGCGAAGCTCCGCGCCGCCCCAGCGCGATGTTTTCCGCGACCGTCTCATCGAACAGGATGGGTTCCTGCGTCACCAGTGCAATCGCATCGCGCAGCGATTTCAACGTGACGTGACCAATATCTTGCCCGTCCACCTCAATCGAACCCGTTTCGGTGTCGTAGAAGCGCAGCAGCAGATTGAACAATGTCGATTTGCCGGCGCCCGACGGCCCAACCAGCGCGATCTTCTTCCCTGCATCCGCATCCAGCGTCACATTCTCGATGGCCGGTGCGCCTGCGTCCGACCGATAGGAAAAACCGACATTGCGAAACCGCACGGCGCCGCTTTTCGCCTGCAGAGCGCGTGCACTCGGCGGATCGACGATGCGGGGCTTCTGATCGATGATCGCGAAAATCCGGTCCGCCGCAGAAAGCCCTGATGATGCCGTCGCCCACACCTGCGTCAAATTCCGACCCGGCTGCAACGCCAGAAGCATCGCGGCAAGGAACGAGGCAAAGTGATTGATCCCGATTTCGCCATGCATCGCCTGGTACCCGGCGTAGAAAATCGTGCCCGCGATCACCACGCCGGCAAACAGATCGCTCGCAGGCACCGCGCCCGCCCGCGTCCGCGCCACGCGCACGAGATATTTCAGCCGCCCATCGATCCGCGCATTGGCGCGCTCGGCCACGTGATCTTCCAGCCCATAGGCCTTGACGATGCGCTTGCCATCCAGCGCTTCGGACAATGCAGTCGAAAGCTCCGCCGTCTCCGCCATCCCGCGAGATGCTGCGCGGCGCAAAGACAATCCGATCTTCTGCGTCACCCACGCCACACCCGGCAAAACGAAAATCGAAATCAGCGCCAGCCGCCAATCCTGATAAACCATCACGCTCGCCAGCGCGATCAGCGACAGGAATTCCAAACTCAACCCCGCGATGCCGCGCACGATCGCATCGCGCATCAACGTCGCGTCGTAGAGGAAGTTCGAAACGAACTGCCCCGAATGCACCGCGTTCAGCGCCGCCAGATCGCCATGCACCAGACTGTCGAACAGATCGCGCTGCACCGCGGCTACCGCGCGTTCGCCCACCGTGTCCACCAGTGCCTGCTGGATAAAGGTTGTCAGTGCCCGCGCCACGATCACCCCAAGCACGGCCAGCGGGATCAGCGTCAACATGTCGGCGCGCTTGTCGAGGAAGATCAGCTTGATCGCCGGGTCCAAGAGCCAGGAAAGGGCTGCCGTCATCGCCGCCGTCACGATCATGCAGGCGACGGCGATAGAAAGTGTTCCCCATTGCCCCTTTAGATAGCCGCCCACCAGCCGGTGCACGATGGCGAGGTTACCCATGGGCTCAATCATGGTCTCTTGGGCCCGCGCACGTGGCGCAGGCGAAAGGTCGGCGCGAATCGAGGCGTCGGTCCCGGCGGTCATGGCCGGCGGGTTTAGCATGGCGCCCGGCCGCCGTGCGAGCGGAAAGCCTAGGCGCCGACGTCCGCCGGGGGCTCCATAAGCTTGTGAATATGCACGACAAAATAGCGCATCTGGGCGTTGTCGACCGTCCGTTGCGCCGCCCCGCGCCAGGCCTTCAGCGCCTCGCGGTAGTTGGGATACATGCCCACCACGTCGAGCTTCGAAAGATCCTTGAAGGTGATCCCGTCGGTGGAGGCCAGTTCGCCCCCGAACACCAGGTGAAGCAACTGCTTTGGTTCGTGTTCGGTCGACATGGTCATCCTCGCGGCACGTTTTTCACCCGGTCGACGAGCAGTGGATGCAAACGGGCCGCTGCCGCCACGACCGAAGGCTGGAGAGTCTCCCTGCCGTTATAACGCATCCGTTCGCCCTTGTGCGTGGTCACGAGCCCGCCCGCTTCGCGCACGATCAAATCACCCGCCGCAAGATCCCAATCGCGTTTGGACGAAAGCGCCATCGCCGCATCGAAGCTTCCGTTCGCAACCAGCGCGAGGCGATAGGCGATGGACCCGCGCGTTTCGATCTCCATCGGCGGCCACGGGATCATCGGCGGATTGTTCCACGCGGGATGCGCGAACATCGCGCGGTCGCCCAGCATCCGACAATGATCCACCTCAAACGCGTCACTTGCATGAATGCGCGCGCCGTTCAGATGTGCGCCTTCGCCCGCAATCGCGGTGAAGCATTCGTCGCTGATGGGGTTGAACACCACGCCCACAACCGGCAAGCCGTCGCGCACCAATGCCACGCTGATGGTGAAATGCGGACGGTTCTTGAGAAACGCCACCGTCCCGTCAATCGGATCGACGACAAAGGTGTATTCCGTCGTCAACCGCCGCGGATCGTCTTCGGATTCCTCCGACAGCCAGCCATAGTCGGGCCGCGCCGCGGCAAACGTTTCGCGCAAAAATTTGTCGATGGCGAGGTCGGCCTCGGTAACGGGATCGCCTTTACCCTTGTCCCATTTCTTGTAATCGCCGCCGTAAAACGAACGCGCGATCTTCCCCGCCTCGCGGACGCAAGCCTCGATCAGGACGAGATTGTCACGCGCCTGCAATCGTCATGCCCTCGACGCGCAGGGTCGGCGCGTTGGTACCGTAACGGAAGACGAGATCGTTGGCCGCTGTCAGATTGCGGAACATGTCTTTCAGGTTGCTCGCAATTGTGATCTCCGAAACGGGATAGGCGATCTTGCCGTTCTCGATCCAGAAACCGGCAGCGCCCCGGCTGTAATCGCCCGTCACGCCGTTGACGCCCATTCCCATCAATTCGGTGAGATAAAGCCCCTCGCGAATGTCGCCCATCAATTCGTCGGGCGAAACCTTTCCCGCTTCCATGTAGAAATTGGTGGTGGAAGGCGAGGGCGGCCCGCCCGTTCCGCGTGCCGCGTGTCCGGTGGTCGTCAGCCCGAGTTGCTTCGCGCTCGCCGTATCCAGAAGCCATGTCGTCAGCACGCCATTCTCGATGATCGCGCGCCGATGACTGCGAACACCTTCGCCGTCGAACGGCTTGGAACGCTGCCCGCGGATGCGATGCGGATCGTCGATGATCGAAATGCCGGAGGCAAACACCTGTTTGCCCATGAACTCTTTCAGGAAGCTCACGCCACGCGCGATCCCCGCGCCCGAAATCGCGCCCGCGAAATGCCCCAGCAATCCCGCCGACACGCGTGGATCGAACACCACCGGCACGCTCTGCGATTTCACGCGCCGCGGATTGAGCCGCTTCACCGCGCGCTCGCCCGCGCTCTTGCCGATGCTTTCGGAGGAATCGAGATCGGACGAATGCCGCGCGCTCGCGCTTTCGTAATCGCGCTCCATGCCCGTGCCTTCGCCGGAAAGAACTGACACGCCGACGCTGTGGCTCGTCCCGGCATAAGAGCCGAAAAAACCTTCACTGGTCGCTAGCGTCACCGCGCTGCGCCCAAAGCTCGCCCCGCCGCCTTCGGAATTCGTCACCCCCGGCACCGCCATGGCGGCAGCTTCCGCATCCTTCGCGCGCGCGATCAATAGATCGGCGGAAGGTTCGCTCGGATCCTCGATGTCGAGATTGGGAAAATCCCGCGCCAGCAGTTCCTTTGGCGCCAGCCCCGCGAATTTGTCCTCCGGCGCGAGCCTCGCCATCGCCACGGCACGCTCCGGTAATTCCGCCAGCGCGGATTTGGTGAGATCGGTGGATGAAACAAACGCCACGCGTTGCCCCACGAACACGCGCAATCCCAGATCGGAGGATTCCGCGCGCTCCACATCTTCGAGCTGTCCCATGCGATAGGAAACGCTCGATGCGACGCTGCCCACGATCAGCGCGTCGGCCGCATCCGCGCCCGCACGTTTGGCGGCACGGATCAGGTCTTCAAGTGTTTCGCGCGGGTCTTGTTTTTTGTTCGTTGTCACGTTGTCAGGATGCCGGAACAGTGGGGAAGAACACAAGCCAGAGAACCGCGACAATTCCCACAATGTAGGCGATCCAGGTGAGCAATATCCCTATAAACCGGAAGGTCGAAGTGCCGGTGGAACGCGAAAGCCCGACGCCATGCAGAATGCGTCCCACGGTTAACGGTGCACCCACCCCATGCACCAGCCAGATGCTCGCGCCCAAGGGAACCAGGCACCACATCAGCAACAGCGCCATCGGCACATATTCGGTGTTGTTGGCATGCGCGCGCAACGGTCCCGTCATCGCCGGATTGCCTGCTCCATCGCCGATTTCCGTGCGCGTCTTCACCCGCGCGCGTACCACCAGCATGCCGAGCACCAGCATGACAAAGGCATTGATCCCGACATAAAGATAGAAACTGTTATAGGTGGACGCGAAGACATTGCTCATCCGTCACCTCCGGTTCTCACGGGGCCAGAGGGATTTATGTGGGGCTGAAGCAGCCTTCGTCAATGCGCGTCGGCGGCCGAGACGTAGATTTTGCGCTCTTTGTAGGCGATGTAGACGTGCAGGTGGCTAATTGCGTCCATCCCCAACAGGAGGTGGGGAAAGTGCGTCAACGTCACACCGGCCTGATTCTGGTCCTTCACCGGCACGTCCTCCTTGGCGAGTTCGCGCATCGTGTCCGGCATCACGAGTAAAGACGGATTGGGGAACGACACGTCGCCGATGGAAAGCGATTTGAACGGCGCAGAACGAAATTTCCGTCCGTACAAAGTCACTTCCTTTTCCGCGGATATGTCGCGGCCGAACGTACCGGAAAGAACGCGCTCGTTCAGATAGGTGAACGAGGTGCCCGTAGCGAAGGCGGTGTCCATATCGTGGCCGTCCAAAGTCATTTCAATATGAATGCTTTGATCGGGCATCGTGAAAGGCAGCACGGCATAGTCAGTTGTCCAATATACAACTTTCCCTTCGCAATGATCTTGCGAAAAGAACTTTACTTTCTTGTTTGCAAAGTCGAGCTCTATATCGAATTGCTCCAGCGCATTGTTGCCAAGCGCCGCGGACAATTCGCCATGATCCTTGTCCGGTTCAACCACGAATTTGGAAGACGGTTGATGAAAGGGTCCGATGTCCACCGAAGACACGTCGGCATACTTCTCGGCGCGTGCGTGCGCGCCGTACACTTTCATGGTGTTGATGTCATGGGTTTCGAGATGGTCGTCGTCTATGAATTTCTGCGTGATCCAGTTCGAAAATGAACCCGTGTCGAGCGTGGTATAGCGGGACTTTCCGGCCATCGTCATGGATATCACGACGACGCCGTCCGACGGCACCATATCGTAGCTGGCGATCAGCTTGAGCGAGCAGTCTTCGGCGCGCGCAGCGCTCACAACCACGCACGATAGAAACGCAGCAAATATGACCCTCTTTTTCATCTTGGCCCCTCCGGAGAATTGGGCTGGTCGCCGGGCGGCGTGGGCGCGGCTTCGGATGACGACGGTGCGATCGGGCTGATGTAGACCTTCTGTTCCTTGTAGGCGATATAGACGTGAAGGTGACGAAGTTCCTCCAACCCCACAATCACATCATCCACGCCTTCGGTATCCGGATTTGTATCGATGTGCGAATTGATGGGAGGCCGGTGATCGTTGATCATGTGGTTTCGCATGAGATCGGGAATGAGTGCCAGAGTCGGATTGTTAAATGTGATGCCGGCAATCGTCAGCGTTTTGAATGTTCGCTGGTATTCCTCCGCGTGCGTGTCGCCGTTGACGTAACCAGATTTTGTGACACCCGGTGAATCTTTGGTGATCCCGAAGACTTCTTCCGCTGCCCGAAACGTCATGAGCGATCCGCTGGCGCCGGTGTCCAGCAACGCGGTGAATTTGCGGCCATCCACTTCTACCGGAATGCGCACGTGGCCGTCATTTCCGAGTGTGAAGGGAATTGCCGCATAAGCCGGCGTTTTCCAATAAACCACCTTTCCTTCGCAATGGTCTTGCGAAATGAAGTTGACGGTCTTCGAGTCGAAATCTAGGTCCAGATCAACGATCGTGAACATTTGCGGTCCCATAAGCCCGCCGATCTGATCGTCGAGCCCGGTTTCAGGTACGTAGAAGGGGACATACTTTACTTTGAATGTTCCGATCTCGAAGTCGGCGACCGTTACAGTCTTGTCGGTTTTGCGCCCCGTGATGTCGAGCGCCACGATGTTTCGCCGCGTGGTGGGCAGTTTGAGCTTATCCTGAATCACCGGAAACAATTGGCGATACCATCCGCCGGTATCGATGATCATTTTGGTTGGAAGGCCGTTGACCGTCGCGGGAACGAGCAGCGCCCCTTCGGTGGAAATCATGGTGGCGCGGCCGATGATTTTCAGCGGACCACACGCCTCATCCGCTGCAGCGTTTGATGCCAGCAGCGCCAGTGCTCCGAAAGCCCACGCTCTTTTCATTTTTTCCCCCGATCCCCAGGGGAATTTCAGCACAACTAGGAGGGGCGGGCAATCTCCAACACAACTACCAGATCGGTTTGCCGGACCCTGGCAAACCCAGCCGCGGCCATTTTTCGCTCACGGTGCGGACGATGTCGTCGTCCATCCGCATTTTCCGGCCCCATTCGCGCTTGGTTTCCGGCGGCCATTTGTTGGTGGCGTCCAGCCCGATCTTCGAGCCGAGGCCGGATTCGGGCGAGGCGAAGTCCAGATAATCGATCGGTGTGCCTTCGACGATGGTGATGTCGCGCGCCGGGTCCATGCGGGTGGAAAGCGCCCACATCACGTCTTTCCAGTTTCGCGCATCGATGTCGTCGTCCACCACGATCACCCATTTCGTGTACATGAACTGACGCAGATAAGACCAAACCGCCATCATCACGCGTTTGGCATGACCGGGATACGCCTTTTTCATGCTGACAACGGCAATGCGATAGGAACATCCTTCCGGCGGCAGCCAGAAATCCACGATCTCGGGAAACTGCTGCTGCAACAGCGGAATGAAGATCTCGTTCAGCGCTTCGCCCAGGACGCTCGGCTCATCCGGCGGCCTGCCGGTGAACGTCGAAAGATAAATCGGATCGCGCCGCATCGTGATCGCTGTGACGTTGAACACGGGAAACTGTTCGACCGAGTTGTAATAACCCGTGTGGTCGCCATAAGGCCCTTCGTCGCGATAATCGCTCAGCGAAACTTCGCCTTCGATCACGATCTCCGCTTCTGCCGGCACCTTCAACGGCTGCGAAACGCAATCGGCCAATTCCACACGCTGTCCGCGCAGCAATCCCGCGAATTGATATTCCGAAAGCGTATCTGGCACCGGCGTCACTGCGGCCAATATCGTTCCGGGATCCGCCCCGATCACCGCGGCGGCAGGGAAGGGCTCAGACTTCTCTTTTCCCCACCGCGCATGATGCTGCGCTCCACCCCGATGTTTCAGCCAGCGCATGAGGGTTTGATTTTTGCCAGTCACCTGAAGCCGGTAAATGCCAAGATTGTAGTTGTCCTCGCGCTTGTCGCTCGGTCCCTTGGTCACAATCAGCGGCCATGTGATCAGCGGCGCAGGCTCGCCTGGCCAGCACGTCTGGATCGGCAGCTTGCCGAGATCGATCTCATCCCCGCGCCACACGATTTGCTGACATGCGGGCGAAGAAACCGTCTTCTCCCGCATCGACATCGCTGTGCGCGCCAGCGGCAGCAAATCCATTGCCTCGCGGAAAGACCGCGGCGGTTCGGGCTGGCGCAATGTCGCCATCAACTCGCCGACCTCGCGCAATGATTTGGCATCGCGACGTTCCACGCCGCCCATGGTTACGCCCATGGCCACGCGCTTCACCGTGCCGAACAAATTCACCAGAACGGGCATGGAAGACGGCTTGCCGTCCGCGCCAATCGGTTTCTCGAACAGCACGGCGGGCCCGCCCTCGGCGAGTAGCCGCGTCTGTATTTCGGTCATTTCGAGAACGGTCGAAACCGGCTCGCGCACGCGCACAAGTTCGCGCTCGGCCTCAAGCCGCGAAATGAAATCGCGCAGGGATTTGTAACTCATGCGGGAAGCTTACCGCACTTTCCACTTCGAGGGCGCTGCGTGTTTTTGCCCGTAGAGGAAATAGATCGCAAGTCCCGCAAGGGTCCAGACGACCAGCCGTATCCAGGTCCCCCAGCCAAGGCTGATCATCATGAACCCGCAGATCAGCACGCCTAGCGGCGCCACCACCCAGACCATCGGCGTCTTGAACGGCCGCGCCGCATTGGGCGCGCTCACTCTCAGCATCATGATGCCGATGCACACCGCCACGAACGCCATCAACGTACCGATGGACACAAGGTCCGCCAGGATGTCGAGCGGAAAGATCGCCGCCAGCACCGCCGCAAATGCGCCGATCAGAATGGTTCCCAGATGGGGCGTGCGAAACCGCGGATGCACATTGCAAAACATCTTCCAGATGAACCCGTCACGCGCCATGGAGAAGAACACGCGCGATTGCCCGTAGAGCGAAACGAACACGACGGAGGCGAGCCCCACGATCGCGCCGATATTCACCAGCGGCACCAGCCAGCGCAGATGCGTCCCGATCTGCCCGATCGCAAACGACACCGGATTGGGCACGTCGAGCGACCGCCAATCCGTCACGCCCACCAGCACCAGCGCCATCAGCATGTAAAGCACGGTGCAGATGCCGAGCGACGCAAGAATTCCGATGGGAATATCGCGCTGCGGATTCTTCGCCTCCTGCGCGGCCACCGAAACGCTGTCGAAGCCGATATAAGAAAAGAAGATCACGCCCGACGCGGTGAAGATTCCGCTCCAGCCGAATCTTCCGGGCCCTTCATTGGGGGGGATAAACGGTGTCAGATGCTCCGCATGCACGTAAGGCAGTCCCACCGCGATCACGATGATGACGATGCCGGTCTTGAGCAGCACCATCGCACCGTTGAACGTCGCCGATTGCTTGACGCCCACAACCAGAAACGCCGTCAGCAGCAATATCAACGCAACGGCGGGAAAATTGAACACCGCACCCGTCAGGTGCATGTCGCCCAAACCCTTGCCCTCAAGGGGAGCGTTCATGAACCGGTCTGGCAAATGAATGCCGAAATCGGAAAGAAAACTCGCGAAATATCCCGCCCACCCAACGGCCACGGTCGATGCCGAGACCATGTATTCCAGCACCAGATTCCACCCGATGAACCACGCCATGAAGCGCCCCATGGTGGCATAGGCATAGGTGTAGGCGCTGCCGGATTCCGGGATCATCGCGGCGAATTCGGCGTAGCAGAGGCCCGCGAACAAACATCCCAAAGCCGCGATCACAAACGAGATCAGCACCGCCGGACCCGCATGCTCCGCGGCCGCCGTGCCGGTGATCACAAAAATGCCGGCCCCGATGATGCAGCCGATACCGATCATCGTCAGATGCACCGGCCCCAGTACGCGGTGCAGTTCGTGTGCTTCGGCGATTTCGGCGTCGGGCTGCGTGAATTCGCTTCGGTCGCCCGCGCTCATCGTATCATTCCGCTGCTTCGGCTTTGATCGCGTAAGCCGGCGGCACCGCGTTGGCCCGCGCATAGATGAAGTAAACACCCATCCCGAGCACGAACCACACGATCAACCGTATCCATGTATCGAGCGGCAACGCCGCCATCATCGCGCCGCAAACGATGATCGCGCCGATCGGCACAAACGGCATGAACGGCGTGCGGAACGGGCGGTGCACATGCGGTGCCGTTCGCCGCAGAACCATCACACTCACGCTCACCAGCACGAACGCCGCTAGGGTTCCGATGGAAACCAGTTCGATCAAAAGATCATGGGGGAGGAATGCCGAAAGCAGCGTGGCTCCCGTGCCGATGATGATGGTGGAAATATAAGGCGTCTGGAATCGCGGATGCACGCGGGCAAACGCCCTGGGGAGCATCCCATCGCGCGACATCGCATAGAAGATGCGCGATTGGCCGAGCAGCAGCACCAGCACCACCGTCCCCAATCCCAATACAGCACCCAGATTGACCAGCGGCACCAGCCACGCCAGCGCCCCGCCTGTGCGTTCCACTGCCAATGCTACCGGCTGTGGCACGTTTAGGATCGCGTAAGGCGCCATGCCCGTGATCGCCAGCGACATCAGCATGTAAAGCACGGTGCAGATCAGCAACGATCCCAATATGCCGATGGGCATGTCGCGTTGCGGATTGCGTGCTTCTTGGGCTGCCACCGACACCGCGTCGAACCCGATATAGGCGAAGAACACCACGCCCGCCGCACGCATGACCCCGCTCCAGCCGAAATGCCCGAATTCGCCCGTGTTGGGCGGAATGAACGGTGTCAGGTTTGCCGAGGTGATGTACTGCAGCCCGAAGAAGATCACGAGCAGCACCACGATCAATTTCAGGAACACCATGATCCCGTTGAAGGTCGCAGACGCGCGAATGCCCACGACCAGCAATGCCGTCAGCGCGATGATCAAAAACGCCGACGGAAGATTGATCAACGCCCCGCTGAAACTCAGCGTATGATCCGCCGCCATGTGAATGGGCGAGGTCGAAAGCGCGGGCGGAAGATGAATGCCGATGTTCTCCATCAGCCCACTGAAATATCCGCCCCAACCGACCGACACGGCAGAAGCCGCCGCCAGATATTCCAAAATCAAATCCCAGCCGATGATCCAGGCAAAGAATTTGCCAAGCGTCGCATAGGTGTAGCTGTAGGCGCTGCCCGCCACCGGAATCATGGAGGCGAATTCGGCGTAGCAAAGCCCTGCCAGCAAGCATCCGAAGCCCGCGATAGCATAAGAGATCACTACGCCGGGGCCTGCGAAATTCGCCGCCGCCTGTCCCGTGCTGACAAAGATGCCCGCCCCGATGATCGCGCCGATCCCCAGCGAGATCAGATGCACCGGGCCCAGCGCGCGGCGCAGTTCGGGTTCCTGTTCGAGATCTTTGATGTCGATCGGCGCTCGCGCCATGCAATCCCCCATCTCTCTTTGCGGGCGCGGGCGCGCCGGAGTCGCTTGGGGATCACTCTTGCATGGCCCGCCTTGTATCGGAAGCGGGGCGGGTTTCGCCGTCAGCCCGGTTGTGTCTTGGTCCAAACGGCCAGTTCGTTGCCGTTGGGATCGCGGAAATGAAAGCGCCGTCCGCCTTCAAAACTTTCGCGATGAACAATTTCCGCGCCCGCGTTGCGCACCTTCGTTTCCATGGCGTCCAGATCGTTGGCATAAAGAACCAGCAATGGCCCGCCGGTGTCCGCCACCTTGCGCTGCGCATTGAAACCGCCGTCGCGCCCATCGAATGCGAACGCCACATACTCCGGCCCGTAATCGACAAACGTCCAGCCGAACACCGCGCCATAAAACGCCTTGCTTGCCGGAATGTTGCGGCAGGGCAGTTCGATGTAGTCGAGGCTTCCGTCCTTCGGCATCAGATCGTTCCCTTTATGTTCTTATAAAATCATGGCGGCCGACCTTGGTCAAGCCGCCATGTCTTTCTAGCTGGGCATCGTTCCGACATAGAGCGAACTCGGCCGGATCAGCCGCCCCAGCCGTTGCTGTTCGCGCGCATGCGCCGTCCATCCTGCCGCGCGCGCTGTGGCGAAGATCGGTGTAAAGGCCTGCCGCGGCACCGAAAGCGAATCCAGCAGGATCGCCGTGAAGAACTCCACATTGGTATCCAGTGCGCGTTCGGGATTTTTCTTGCGCAACGCCTCGCGCGCATAAGCCTCCACCTCCGCCGCAAAGGGCAGGTCGGCCTTGTTGGTCGCCAGCTTTTGGATCGCCGCTTTCAGCACATCGGCGCGCGGATCGCGCACGCGATAGATGCGATGGCCGAAGCCCATCAACCGCTCGCCGCGCGCCAATGCGGAATCGATCCACGGCTGAATGCGTTCGCGCGTGCCGATGGCATCGAGCATTTCCAGCACCGGCTCCGGTGCGCCGCCATGCAACGGCCCGGTCAGCGCGCAATAGGCCGCCGTCACCGCACAAAACAGATCGGCCTGTGTCGACGCCACAACCCGCGCGGTGAAGGTGGAAGCATTCATCCCGTGATCGCACACCGTCACGAAATAGGCATCGAGGGCTGCCGCCTCCCGCGCTGAAATCGCGCGACCGTGCAACATGCGCAGCGTATCCATCGCGTGGCTCAAGGTGGCATCGGGCGCCACCGGCGCTTCGCCCTTCGCGCGCCGCACCAGCGCACCAACGATCACCGGCAACGCGCCAACAATCGTGGCTTCATGCGTGCTGCCGTGTTCGGCGCGCAGCGAGGCGACCGCCGCGCGAAACCCGTCGACAATCGAAAGGCCTTCGGATGCCGCCAGCATCTGCGCCACATGCCCGAACGCCCGCACCCGCGCCGCACCCAGCGCTGCGCGAACTTCCGCTTCCGAAATTGGTGTATCTGTCGCCGCCGACCACAACCGGGCGGTCACGCCCTCAAAGCTGGAGGTCTCTGCCAGATCGGCGACAAATTGGCCCGCGATCACCAGCTCGCCCTTTGCCCCATCCACGTGGCTGAGCGCCGTTTCCGCGGCCGGAACCCCGTCGAGACCGATAGGGGCCTTGGCTGTCTGCACATTCATGTCCCGTCTCCTTTGCTGCAACGCACAAAAGATCGGCCCGATAGACGGATGGATCAATCTTGATTAAGCTGATCAATATGAAAAATTCTTCGCCTCTCTACCTGACCGCGCGGGAGGCTGCCGCCGAACTCTCCATCAGCCCGGCCACGCTCTACGCCTATGTCAGCCGGGGCATGATCCGGTCGGAGCCCGAGCCCGACACCCGCGCCAAGCGCTATCGTGCCGACGACGTGCGCGCGCTGAAGAACCGCCGCGCCCCGCCGCCCGAACAACGCGGCACCAGACTGGAAAACGAATTGCCGATTCTGGATTCGGCCATCTCCACACTCACCGAAGACGGTCCCATCTATCGCGGCGTGAACGCGGTCGTGCTCTCCCAAACCGCCACGCTCGAACAAACCGCGACATTGTTGTGGGACGTGAGCGGCGAAGATCCCTTCACGCCCGACAATCTTCCGGTGATTTCGCCCGCGATGCACGCGGTATTGGTCGCAACGGCGAACGAAGCCCCGCTCGCTCGCGCCGGTTCGGTGCTCGCGCTTGCAAGCGATGCCGATCCGCGCGCCTACAACCGCTCCACCGATGGCCGCACGCAAATGGGCGCGCGCATCATGCGCCTCACCGCCAGCGCGATATTGGGCACCGAGCCTTCCGCGATGGCTTTGCACAAACAGGTCGCGCGCGCCTGGGCGCCCAACCCGCGCGAGGCGGAAGATTTCATCCGCCGCGCGTTGGTGCTTCTGGCCGAACACGAATTGAATGCCTCCACTTTTGCATTGCGCGTCGCGGCTTCCACCGGCATCAGCTTGTACGATGCGGTGAACGCCGGTCTCTCCGCGTTGAAAGGCCCGCGCCACGGCGGGGCAGGGCCGCTCGCCGCACGCTTTGTTGCTGCCTGCGCCGAGGGTGATCCCGCATCCTTGATCCGCGAACGCCTCGCCAACGGCGAATACATCCCCGGCTTCGGCCACAGCGTCTACAAAAACGGTGACCCGCGCGCCGAAGACCTGTTGAACTCGATGCGCGCTTCCGGCGCCGGCGAACGCCTCGCCACAGAAATCCCCGCGCTTGTTCTGGAAGCCACCGGCGAACGCCCCAATATCGACTACGCTATCGCCGTCCACGCCCGCACGCACAATTTGCCTGTCGGTAGCGAGATCGCGCTTTTCGCAATAGCCCGCACAGCCGGATGGGTGGCGCATGGCATCGAACAGTTGAAAACCCGCGCCCTGATCAGACCGCGTGCGCGTTATGTCGGCCCCGCGCCGTCTCCAAGAGATAGACGCTAGTTTCCCTGATCTCGCGATCTTCCAATTCGCGCGTCGTCTGCACGCGAAAGGTCGCGAGTTTCTCGACGCCCGTCTTCGGAAAATAACTGCGTCCCGGATCGCCCAGCAAAACGCGCGCGTTGCACGATTGCAGCCACGCCAGCAACCGTTCTGCGAGCGGCCGCTCGTAACACATGTCACCCACCAGAATGACATCCCACACGCAATCGCGTCCGATCACGTCATCGGACGTCACATCGACGTGCGCATCATTCGCTTCGGCATTCAGTTTGATCGCGGCAACCGAATAAAGGTCGATGTCCGCCGCCAGCACCGATACGGCGCCCGCCTTCACGCACGCAATCCCGATCATTCCCGATCCCGATCCGAAATCGAGCACGCGCTTGCCTGCGACTTCTTCCGTATGATCCAGAATGTACCGCGACAACGCCTGCCCACCGGCCCAAGCAAATGCCCAATAAGGCGGCGGCACGCCCATCTGTTCCAGCTCTTCTTCGGTCTTGCGCCACAACGGCACCACTTCGGTCGCCAGATGCAGCCGGATTTCCGGCACCAGCGGCGGGGCAAACAGTTCGGTGTTGTCGCGGATGAATTGCGCAGGGTCGCTCGTCATGCGGCTGCGGGTTCCGGCCTCGAACAGGCCATCGCCCACACTTCCGCATAGTTCTTCCGGATTTCCATCTTCGGCCCGAAGCCCTTCTTCAGCAGCAGCGCGTGCAGCTTGGGAAGGTTGTAGCACGACACATAGAACATCAGGTGATGATCGACGTGATAGTTCACCCAATAGGGTGCCACGAACGCGCGCGTGAAGAATCCGGCATAGGTCGTGCGTGCGCTGCGGAAGATGTCGTTGTTGTCCGGCACCACCGCATGTTCGGCGATGTTGCGCAGCCGCGTGATCGCCATCTGCCAGGTGATGAGCGGCAAAATCCAGAACATTAGATAATAATGCGGCTTGCCGAACGCGGTCAGGATCGCCAGCAGCACCAGATTGGCCAAAGTCTGCCGCCCGAGCCGCGCCTTGAACGTGCGCCATTTTTCGCCAAGCGTCCCGCCCGCAAACCCGCGCTTCAATTGCAGCACGCGCTGCTTGTATCCCGTCTGCCCGGTGAGATCGCGCACCATCTTGCGCCGCAAGCTCTTGCGCGTGATAGGGAACGGCGCGGACAGGATCAGATCGGGATCGTCCGGCTGTTGTGTCGAGCGGTGGTGCTTCAGGTGATAGTGGCGATAGGGAATGGTGTCGGCAAAGATCGGAAAGGCGCAGAGCCACTGGCTTGCCCATTCGTTGAACCACGGCGTCTTCATCAGAACGTGATGCGCCCCGTCATGCATCAGGATCGCCAGCCCCAACTGCCGCGCGCCGATCACCATCACTGCCAGAATGAACGTCAGCGGATTGGGCCACAGCGCAAAAATCGCCATCGCCGCTCCGATCACGACCCATGCGTGCAGCACGCACAGAAACCCGGTCACGTCCGAGCGCGCGCGCACCGCCGCAAGCTCGGCGGGCGTGAAAACCTTGGTCGGGTCGAAACGGGCGACGTTCATCCGCCCATTATAGACCCGACCCCTTAAGCGATCCTAGAACACTTTGGCCGCATGGAAGATCTGCACGGCCATCCAGACTTCGCAGACGAGCTGCACCAAAAGCGAAAGGAACCTGAGGTTAATGGCGAGCGCGGACCCGGAAGAAATGTGGATCAGCGACTGCACCACGCGCGCGACCACAATCACGGTCGCCAGCATGTTGAAAGTCGGCGTATCGAGCCCCGCCACCCACCCGGCCAGCACCAGCGCGCCGAAGATCGGCAGGTTCTCCAGCGTGTTCAGATGCGCCCGGTTGAGCCGCCAGTAACCGTCGCTGCCGTGCTTCGTGCCGGACGGAAAATCGCCCGGCCCGGCCTTGCCGCTCATCACCTGCGACACGCGGCTGAGCGCGATGAAAACAACGAGCACGATGGCCCACAACGCATAGACGGTAAGCGCGATAACAGAACAAGGAACGGCAATTTCCGTCATGACAATCCCTCCCGGTTGTTCAAAGATTCTGAGTCTTATTGGAGGAATGTTGCCACAAACAACGCTGCCGCGATAAGCCCGCCCGCGTCCCGATTCGACCGGAAGATTTCGAGGCAGGCCTGCGCATTCCCGATTCGCAGGTTTCGCACCTGCCAGAACAGATGCAGGGCCGGCGCCACCATGAAAAGAAGAACCAACGGCCCCAAATGCTCGCTCAAGCCGGCGGTCGCGATCAGCGCGAACGCCGCCGCATAGAACACCAATATCCAGCGCGGACTATCCTTGCCGAACAATCGCGCCGTCGATTTCACACCGATCAGCGCGTCGTCATCCACATCCTGATGCGCATAGATGGTGTCGTAACCGAGCGTCCAGAAGAAGCATCCCGCGTAAAGCAGAAGGTCCGCCGCATCCACGCGCCCGGTCTGCGCCGCAAAGCCCAGCAACGCGCCCCAGTTGAACGTCAGCCCCAGCCATGCCTGCGGCCACCACGTCACCCGTTTCATGAACGGGTAGATCGCCACCAGAATGAGCGACGCTGCGCCCAGTTCGATGGCGAACAGATTGAACTGCAACAGGATGATCAATCCCAGCAGACATTGCGCCGCCAGAAACACCACCGCGCGCTTCACGCTGATGGCCCCGCTTGCAACCGGCCGCCCGCGCGTGCGTGCCACCTTCGCGTCGATGTCGCGATCCACAATGTCGTTGAACGTGCATCCCGCCCCGCGCATCACCACCGCGCCGATGCCGAACAGCACCACGAACCACACATCGTTCCAGCTATCGAACGCGCGCCCCTGCGAGGCCGCCCCCATCAAAAGCCCAAACACCCCCGGCCAGAACAACAGCCATGTCCCGATAGGCCGGTCCAACCGCATCAGCCGCAGATAAGGCTGAAGGGCAGGCGAAACACCCTCCACCCACGAACGAGCAACGGCATCGGATGGTCTAAGCACTTGCGGTTCGGCGGCCATGCGTGGTGCAACTCGAAACGGAACAGTCGAACTTCTTACGACCAATGCAAGCGAGCGTCGAACATTTCATCTTACCTCCCCCTTGTGGGGAGGTCGGAAAACGCGGAACGCGTTTTACGGGCGGGGGGCCGAAGACAATGGCGGGCACCACCCCCCACCCGAAAAATCTTCGCTGCGCTCTGATTTTGTCGACCTCCCCACAAGGGGGAGGAGAGCCATGACGGAACTGTCCGAACCCGGCGGAAAAGTCCGCCTTTATGTCGAATCGCCATTGGAGAAGAGCGTGCGCGTCGCGCCGTCGCCGGAACAGGCGCATTATTTGCTGCACGTCATGCGCGCGAAGGCGGGCGAGCGCGTCAGCCTGTTCAACGGCCGCGATGGCGAATGGCGCGCCGAAATCGCCGATGTCACAAAGCGCAGTTGCACATTCGTCTGCGAAACGCAGACAGCGCCCCAAACCCACGCGCCCGATCTCTGGCTCGTCTTCGCCCCGATCAAGAAAACGCCCAGCGACTACCTCGCGCAGAAGGCCACCGAACTCGGCGCGCGCGTTTTGCAGCCGGTCTTCACGCGGCGCACCATCGTCACGCGCGTAAACCTCGAACGCCTGCGCGCCAACGCCATCGAAGCCGCCGAACAATCCGACCGCACAGACGTCCCAGAAGCGCGCGAACCGCTTCCACTGGAAAAACTTCTCGCCAAATGGCCCGCCGACCGCAAGCTGCTGTTTTGCGACGAAGCCGGCGACGCGCCCTCCATCGCCGATGCTTTAAAAGACGTGCGCGGAGGATCATGGGCCATCCTCACCGGCCCCGAAGGCGGCTTCGATCCGAAAGAACGCGAAACGATCCGCGACGTACCGTCCGTCGTCCCCGTCACACTCGGCAACCGCATCCTGCGCGCCGACACTGCCGCACTAGCAGCGTTGGCCGCCTGGCAATCGCTGGCGGGCGACTGGCGTTAAAGCAACTGTACCCAGATTTGCTTCCATCCATACCTGTCATCCCGGCCTAGCGGCGTAAGCCGCGCAGAGCAGAGACCTATCGTGCCGCATCTGAATGGGTCCCGGATCGCGCTGATGCGCGTCCGGGATGACAAGTGAGTTGTTCGACACAGTCCAAATGCCGCTAGAACACGTCTTCCGCTTTTTCCGCCGGCACGAGCGCGCGATAGGCAAAACTCTGCGCGCCGCAGATATAGCCATAAAAGATCGCGGAAATGATGAGGTACAATGGAAGTGTGATGTACCAATGATCTTGTAGCGACGTCATGTTCGCGGCGTTTTGCGCTTGCCAGGCCGCGAGCTGTTCTTTTGTCGCGCCTTGCGGCGGAACCGGGGGCATTCCATGCCAGACGAATCCGAACAGGAAAATCATTTCAAGCACGATGAAGGGAACGATTATGGCGAGCAGGATCGTGAACATCCGCCAGAAGTTTCCGCGGCCGAGCGACCACGCGCGCCGTAGGCCGATTTTCTCTTCGGCAATTACCACCGGCGTCAGAAGAAATGTTTGCCGCACGAGGCCGTAGAGAAATGCACAATAGGCGGCGATCACGCCGATGATGGCACCCAGTCCCATAACGATGGCGGCGGCGCCGGAAGGTTTTGCTCCATTCGTCGCTCCGGTCATGGCGCCGAAAAGCGCAGCGATCATTGCCGACCCAATGATGAAGACGGCAATGGCGGCGATAAAGATAAGTATGACGAGAAGATAGGCGCCGATCAGCCTCCAGAGAGGTTTGCCGAGCGTAAAAAAGAAATACGGCGAGCCGGTGCGGTTGCCGAGCGCCAGTTCGGTGAGACCGACAAACTGCATCACAACCAAAATCGCGAACACGACATAGGCGGGCAAGAGAACCTGGACCACCTGCGTAACGGCGGCATAGTTCTTCGTCGTTATGGCGGCCGTAAACACATTGATTTGGGTGGCGAGCACAAGCGTACCCGCCATCATGATGGCGAAGGGCAGCCACATCACACCGATGATCTTGAGAAAATCTTTGAACGCAAAACTGTAGGCGCGTGCGACCGTCTGCCCGACCGGTATCTTGTCCATCCCCTGTCCCCTCCCGCTTTGAAATGCCACGTTAGCGTGTCATGGCCGCCTGTAAAACGTCCGGTTGCAGCTTCGCTATCGAACGCTCTTGGCGCCGTAGTATGATGCGTTGGTGAAAGAGAACCGGAGCAAATCGAGTGCAGGGGGAGGGGGGTAGCGAAAACCCGAAAACGACTACCGCGTGGAAATCCCTCAACTTTTGTGAAAGTTCGGCGATGGCGTGCCGGGTGGCTTGTCGCACATCGGGTCAGTCCCTAAATTCCCCAAAGGGCTGAACGAGTGGTTCAGTATTCACAGTGACAACAAGGGGGCTTTCACCGGCCCCGGGTGAGGAGGCGAGGAGATGTCCATACCGCAATCCGCGGGTGGCCCCATCGGGTCACGCGACGATCTCGTTCAATATCTCGCCGCCGGGTCCAAGCCGCGCGCCGACTGGCGCATCGGCACCGAGCACGAGAAATTCGTTTACGATCCGCGCACGCTCAAACCTGTGCCGTATGAAGGCCGTCCCGGCATCCGCTTGTTGCTCGACGGCATGAAGCGTTTCGGCTGGGAGCCGGTTCTCGAAGGCGAAAACATCATCGGCCTCACGCAGAACGGCGCTTCGCTCAGCCTCGAACCTGGCGGACAATTCGAACTCTCCGGCGCGCCGCTTAAAACGGTTCACGAAACCTGCGCCGAGGTGAACACGCATCTCGAACAGGTGCGCGAAGTGGCGGGCGAGATCGACGCCTGCGTCATCGGCCTGGGTTACGCACCCACTTGGGGTCTCGATGAAGTCCCCCAAATGCCGAAGGGCCGCTACAACATCATGCGCCGCTACATGCCCAAGGTCGGCGGCTACGGTCTGGAGATGATGTTCCGCACCTGCACCGTGCAAGTGAATCTCGATTTTTCTTCCGAAGCCGACATGGTGAAGAAATTCCGCGTCGGCCTCGCGCTGCAGCCGGTCGCCACTGCGCTGTTCGCCAACTCTCCCTTCCGCGAAGGCCGCCCCAACGGATTTCTGTCGTATCGCAGCCAGATCTGGACCGACGTGGACAACGCGCGCGCCGGAATGCTGCCATGGGTGTTTGAAGACGGCATGGGCTTCGAGCGCTACGTCGATTATGCGCTCGGCGTGCCGATGTATTTCGTCTATCGCGATGGCCGCTACATCGACGTCGCCGGAAAATGTTTCCGCGATTTCCTCGAAGGTCGGATAGATGTGTTGAAAGGCATCGAGCCCACCATGGCCGATTGGGCCGATCATCTCACGACGATCTTCCCCGAAGTGCGCCTCAAGAAATTCCTCGAAATGCGCGGTGCAGACGGCGGAAGCTGGCGGCGCATCTGTGCATTGCCAGCGCTTTGGGCCGGCATCTACTACGATCAGACCGCGCTCGACGCTGCGTGGGATCTGGTGAAGGACTGGACCGCCGAAGAACGCGAAACCCTGCGCGCCGCCGTGCCGAAGCTCGGATTCAAAACGCCGTTCCGCAACACCACCGTGTGGGAATTGGCGCACCGGATGCTGGAAATCTCGTCTGCCGGCTTAAAGCGCCGCGCCGCAGAAGACAGCGCGGGCATGAACGAGGATGGTTTCCTCAACCACCTGCGCGAATTGGTTTCACGCGGTTACACGCGCGCGGAAGAAATGCTCCGCCGCTATCACGGCGAATGGAAAGGCGACATCACGCCTTTGTTCAAGGAATACAATTTCCTCTGACCGTCCGAGGGAGGACAGCATGACCGGTTCTATCGATCCGCTGCGCGAACAATTCGATCTCTTCAAATCGCTCCCGCGCGACACGCCGATCCACATGCTCAATCTCGTCCGCCTGCGCGAAAAGGCGGAATATCCCGCGGGCCATCCGGATCACGGCAAGAACCTGAGCGGCCTCGATGCCTACCGCGCTTACGGCCGCACAACGGCATCTATCTTCAAGCGCGTCGGTGGCAAGCAGATATGGGTCGGAAAACCCGAAGCGGTGGTGACAGGCCCGCGCGACGAGAAATGGGACATTGCCTTCATCGCCGCCTATCCCAACGCCGGCGCGTTCCTCGCAATGGTCACCGATCCCGATTACCGCGAGCACGTCAAACACCGCCAGGCCGGCGTGCTGGACTCGCGCCTGATCCGCATGGCTCCCGTCGAGCCCGGCGAAGGTTTCGGCGAATAGGGTTCAATTGCCGGAGTTACTCACCGGCACAACATGCCCCGTGAACGAATTGCCCGAAAGTTGTGGTGCCGTTGCCGTCAGGTTGCGCAGGAACACGACTTTCTTCGGAAGGTCGTTTTTGAATTTGTTGCTCTCCAGCACGATCTCGTCCGTCGGATTGGATGCGGACTCTTCTCCGATCGTGATGGCGCAACATCGGTTTTCCGACTTCGGGCCTTTCTCCAGGATGTTGTTGCGCATCACGAGCGAACCTCCGTCCGGAATATCGACGAGGTAGCTCGATGAGCCGTTCGGTCCATCCTCGATCGTATTGCCCGTCAACTCGGTGCGCTTGGATCTGGACTTGATGTGATGTCCGCCGCGATGTCCGCGGAAGGTGCTGTCTTCCACCCGCAACAGCGCAACGCCGATATAGATGCCGTGCGAACAATGAACATCGTTCGGCGTACAGAATCCGTTGTCCTCGAAGCGGCTGTTGCGAATGGTGATGGTGCCGCTTCTCACGGTCGTGGCCAGGATGCCGTCCTGGCCGTCGAGGAACGCACTGTTCTCCACCGTCAGCGTCTCGCCCTCTTCGCGAATGCCCGCGCCGTTCGCATCGGGCGACTTGGCGCCGCGAAAGGTGATGCCGCGAACCATGACGTTGTTACCCTGGATAATGAACTGCCCCTTGCCGTCGCAAACCGGTCCGTCGATCACCACGTCGCCGTCGCCGGCACTCTGTATGGTGAGGTTGTTGGCCTTCCATGCGGAACAGTCGGTGTAGTGACCGGCATCGATAATGACGGTATCGCCCTCGGTGGCCCTGAGCGCCGCATCGCTGGGCGTCTGGTACATTTTGGCGGGTCCAACCTTGAGCGTGCGCGGACCGATCTCCCGCAAGGTCATCTTCGCCGGCGGCGGTGCAGGCTCGCCCATCGGCGCAGGCGGAAGTTCCGGCAGGTTGTTACGCGCACATCCCGCCAGCACCGCCGCGACGGACACAAGGATGACCGCTCGCCTCATACCGCCTCCCCGGAGCTAGATCCCCGTAAATACAAGATCGATCGCCGCCACAATACGATATCGCTCGTTTTCCAGATTGGCTACCGGTTCGCCGACGGCGGACGACGGCATCGCGGCCATATCCGGAATCGCGATCACATAGTTGCGCCTTTTTACCGTGACGACCGGAAGAAGACGTTCCAGATATTCAATGGTTCGCGGTGGCACGAGCGGTGCGACGATGCACGTATCCAGTGCGGCAATCGCATCGGACTGAAGAACAATAAGATAGGGATGCGCCGCGCCCGATCTCTTGTCGGTGTTCTTGAACACGTCGAATTGACGGAATGGGCGTCTCACCATTTCCGGTATTTCTCGCTCCAGATTCCGTGTTTTGCGATAAAGCGGTTGTAAGATTCTATCGCTTCCTTGTGCTCTTCCTGAAAACGTCGGATTTTTTCCTCACGCACCTGGCGGCGTAGTTCCTCTTCCAGCGTCTGCGAGAGGTTAAGCCCCATTTCCTTGGCCTCACGCACGATCTCCTCATCGACGGAGACGTTGAGCGAGCGTTTGCGCCGCGGACGTTTGGGGTCATCACGGCGGAAGGGGCGGGGAGGTTCTTCGAACCGGTTTGTCATGCGCATAGGCTATGCGCATCATCCATGCGCATCAAGGGGGAGCGCAAAACGCCCCGCCTCGTCGCGCGAAACCAGTTTCACCCATTTCACGTGCTCGTAGGAGAGTGGCGCATAGAGATGCGGGAACAATTTGCCGTCGCGCGAAGGTTCGTATTTCAGCGCAGGTCCGAGTGCTGCGGGATTGACCGCAACCAGCAACACCTCGTCCGCATCGCCATAATATTTCACCAACGTGCCCGGTAGTTGTTCCTCTGTCGAGAAGTGCAGGAATCCATCCGCGCGATCTTTCGGCGAACCTTGATATTCGTGAATGTGTTCCGGCTTTTTCCAATCCGCCATAAGGCAGATCTTGAAGATCAGGCTCATGCGGCCTGCGCCGTACCGCCGACCGTCAATCCGTCGATGCGTAATGTCGGCTGGCCCACGCCCACCGGCACGCTCTGTCCGTTCTTGCCGCACACCCCGACACCGGTGTCGAGTTTCATGTCGTTGCCGATCATCTTCACACGCTGCATTGCTTCCGGCCCGTTGCCGATCAGTGTCGCGCCCTTGATGGCGGGACCGATCTTTCCGTTCTCGATCAGATAGGCCTCGGTGCAGGAGAACACAAACTTGCCGCTCGTGATGTCCACCTGCCCACCGCCGAAATTCACTGCATAGATTCCCTTGTCCACGCTTGCGAGAATTTCCTCCGGCGCATGGTCGCCGCCAAGCATGTAGGTGTTGGTCATGCGGGGCATCACGGAATGCGCATAGGATTGCCGGCGCCCATTGCCTGTCGCCGCCACGCCCATCAGCCGCGCATTCTGCCGGTCCTGCATGAAGCCTTTCAGGATTCCGTCTTCGATCAGAACGGTGCGCGACGTCGGCGTACCTTCATCGTCGATGGTCAGCGATCCGCGCCGCCCGCCCATCGTACCGTCATCGACCACTGTCACACCGGGTGCCGCCACGCGTTGCCCCAGCAATCCGGCAAATGCGCTCGTCTTCTTGCGATTGAAGTCGCCCTCAAGTCCATGTCCGACAGCTTCGTGCAGCAACACGCCCGGCCATCCCGGTCCAAGAACCACTTTCATCTCGCCGGCAGGGGCAGGCACAGACGACAAATTCACCACCGCTTGCCTAAGCGCTTCATCGACGGACGCGCGCCAATAGTCCGGCGCCAGATACGTTTCATATCCGCCGCGACCGCCGCCGCCATAGCTGCCCGCTTCTTGCCGCCCGTTTTCTTCCACCACGACAGACACGTTCAGCCGCACCAAGGGGCGAATATCGCGATAGGTCTCCCCGCCCGGCCGCAGAATCTCGACATGCTGCCATTCGCCGGCCAGCGAACACGACACCTGTTTCACGCGCGGATCCTTGCTGCGCGCGTATTCATTCATCTCCTGCAGCAGTGCGACCTTCTTTTCGAAGCTTGCGGTGCCCAGCGGATCGAGGTCGGTATAAAGCTTCACATTGGTCCGCTGCGGAGGCAGGGCCAGCGAACCCGCGTGGCCGCCGGCAACCGCCTTTACGGTGTCGCCCGCGCGCCGGATCGCATCTTCCGAAAGTTCGGAGGCATGGGCATAGCCGGTGGCTTCGCCCGCCACGGCGCGCATCCCGAAACCCTGCATGGTGTCGAAACTCGCCGCTTTCAGCCGCCCGTCGTCAAAGGCGAACGACTCGCTTTGGCGGTATTCCAGATAGAGCTCCCCGTCGTCGGCCCCCTTCAGGGAACTGTCCACGATCCCCTGAACGCGCCCCCGATCCATGCCCGTACGGTCGAAAAATAGGTCGGAAGCCATGTCCAATCTCCGGTTGTTCTGAGCCCCAATATAGTAGCTTTTCGAGCCACCGCAGGAAGTGGCCAAGTCCTTAAATCAGCGGGGGAAATTCCGTGTGCCACAAGGTCGCAATGACTTCCGCTGCCCCCGGCGCGTAAATCACTTCTGGAATCGGGGGTTTGCAGGCACTTTTCAGGCGCTTGCCGACTGTTTTGCGAGGTCGACGGATGTTCCTCAGAAAATTTGCGGTTGCGGCTTCGGCGCTGCTCTTTTCCACGGTGGCGGCGGTTGCCGATCCGCAGCCTTGGGAGACGGGGTTCCAGCCCGCCGTCACGCCCGTGATGGAGCGCATTGAGGATTTCCACCGTCTGCTGCTCTACATCATCGTCGCGATCTCGCTGTTCGTGCTCGCGCTGCTTGTCTGGATCATGATCCGCTACAACAAGCGAGCCAACCCCGTTCCCAGCAAGACCGCTCACAACACGCTGATCGAAGTGGTCTGGACCATCGTCCCGGTGATCATCCTTGTGATCATCGCGATCCCGTCCTTCAAGCTTCTCTACTACGAAGCGGCAATCCCCACACCGGACCTCAAGGTCAAGGCCATCGGCAAGCAGTGGTTCTGGTCCTACGAGTATCCGGCTGCCAACTTCACCTATGACTCGCTGGGTCTTTCGGATGCCGATGCCGCCAAGGCCGGCAAGCCGCGCCTGCTGGGCGTGGACAATCCGATCTACGTTCCGGTGAACAAGGTTGTCGAAATCGAAACCACCGGCGCCGATGTCATCCACTCCTGGGCGATCCCCGCCTTCGGCGTGAAGATGGATGCGGTTTCCGGCCGTCTCAATCACACCTGGTTCCAGGCCACCAAGGAAGGCGTCTACTACGGCGAATGCTCCGAACTCTGCGGCGCGCGCCATGCCTTCATGCCCATCGAAGTGCATGTGGTGAGCCAGGCCGAATACGACGCATGGCTCGCGGCGTCAAAGAAGAAGTTCGCCGCCATCACGCCTGAAACCAACGTCGCCCAGCTCGCGAAATAAGGACGAATAATATGGCTGATCTGGCTCACGCCCACGCCGACCATCCGACCGGATGGCGCCGCTACGTTTATTCGACGAACCATAAGGACATCGGCACGATGTACCTGATCTTCGCGATCTGCGCGGGATTGGTGGGCGGCTTCCTGTCGATGATGATGCGTGCTGAATTGATGGAGCCTGGTCTCCAGATTTTCAAGGACCCGCACACCTTCAACGTATTCGTCACCGGCCACGGCCTGATCATGGTCTTCTTCATGATCATGCCCGCGATGATCGGTGGTTTCGGCAACTGGCTGGTGCCGCTGATGATCGGCGCGCCGGACATGGCCTTTCCGCGCATGAACAACATCTCGTTCTGGTTGCTGCCCTTCTCCTTCACGCTCCTCATCCTCTCGATGTTTGTGGAAGGTGACTCGGGCGGCCACGGCGTCGGCGGCGGCTGGACGATTTATGCCCCGCTTTCGACGACGGGTTCACCCGGCCCGGCGATGGATTTGGCTATCTTCTCGCTGCACATCGCGGGTGCCTCGTCGATCCTGGGCGCGATCAATTTCATCACCACTATCTTCAATATGCGCGCGCCGGGCATGACGCTCCACAAGATGCCTCTGTTCGTGTGGTCGATCCTGGTCACCGTGTTCCTGCTGCTGCTCTCGCTGCCGGTTCTCGCCGGTGCGATCACCATGCTGCTGACCGACCGCAACTTCGGCACCAGCTTTTTCAATCCCTCCGGCGGCGGCGACCCGATCCTCTACCAGCATCTGTTCTGGTTCTTCGGGCACCCCGAAGTGTACATCCTGATTCTGCCCGGCTTCGGCATGGTCTCCCACATCATCTCGACCTTCTCGAAGAAGCCGGTGTTCGGCTATCTCGGCATGGCTTACGCGATGGTGGCGATCGGCTTCATCGGCTTTCTCGTCTGGGCACACCACATGTACACGGTGGGCCTCAGCGTCGATACGAAGGCTTACTTCGTGTTCGCCACCATGGTCATCGCGGTGCCCACCGGCATCAAGATATTCTCATGGATCGCAACCATGTGGGGCGGTTCGATCGAGTTCAAAACGCCTATGCTGTGGGCCATCGGCTTCGTGTTCCTGTTCACTGTCGGCGGCGTGACCGGCGTGGTGCTCGCGAATGCCGCCGTGGACGTCTCGCTGCAGGATACCTATTACGTGGTGGCGCACTTCCACTATGTGCTGTCGCTGGGCGCGGTGTTCACGATCTTCGGCGGCTTCTATTTCTGGTTCCCGAAGATGAGTGGCTATCTCTACAACGAGTTCCTCGGCAAGCTGCACTTCTGGGTCACCTTCATCGGCGTGAACCTCGCATTCTTTCCGATGCACTTTCTTGGCCTTGCCGGCATGCCGCGCCGTTATGCGGACTATCCGGATGCCTATGCGGGTTGGAACTACGTTTCCTCCATCGGCGCCTTCATTGCCGGTTTCGGTGTTCTGATCTTCCTCGTGATGTTGCTCGAAGCCTTCGCGCGCAAGCGCCTGGCAGGCGACAATCCGTGGGGTCCGGCAGCAACGACGCTCGAATGGACCCTTTCGTCGCCTCCGCCGTTCCATCAATACGCGGAACTGCCGCATATCGTCGGAGACTCGCACTAGCCCATGAGTTCCGTCGGCGTCCTTGTCCCTCAACGGTCCGTTGCGACGGCCGGCGATTATTTCGCGCTCCTGAAGCCGCGCGTGATGTCGCTTGTGATCTTCACGGGGTTGGCAGGGATCGTCGCGGCGCCGGGAGCGATCAATCCGCTGCTGGCGTTCACCGCTTTGCTTTGCATCGCGGTGGCCGCGGGTGCGTCCGGCGCGCTCAACATGGCCTATGACTCCGACATCGATGCGGTGATGACGCGCACCGCCACGCGCCCCATCCCGATGGGCCGGGTGGATCGTCAGGAAGCGTTGGCCTTCGGCTGGACGCTCTCGGTCGCCGCCGTGACGATCATGGGATTGTTCGTGAACTATCTGGCGGCCGGTTTGCTCGCCTTCACGATCTTCTTCTACGTCGTGGTCTACACGCTCTGGCTCAAGCGCCGCACGCCGCAGAACATCGTGATCGGTGGATTGTCCGGCGCACTGCCTCCCGCCATCGGGTGGGCCGCGGTGACCAATTCCCTCTCGCTCGCGCCGCTTCTCCTGGTCGCCATCGTGTTCATGTGGACGCCGCCGCATTTCTGGGCCCTGTCGCTCTACCGTTCCGAAGATTACGCGCGTGCCGGTGTGCCGATGCTCCCCGTGGTGAGAGGCAAACGCGAAACCCGCAATCACATCCTCGCCTACGCGCTGCTGCTCGCGCCGCTCGGCGTTCTGCCGGCTTTCATCGGCCTTGGCGGCATTCTTTATCTCGCGGTTTCCGCCGGATGCGGCGCGTGGCTCGTCTGGGAAGCCATTGCCACGTTCCGCGAAACCGATGATGCGCGCGAACCCGCCGCACGGCGGCTGTTCCTCGCATCGCTCGCTTACGTCTTCTTCCTGTTCGCTTCCCTGATCGCCGAACGGCTGATTGGCCTTGCTCCTTTCGCCCATTGGATATGATGGCGGGAAATGGGGCGGGACGATGAGATCAGGCGGCAATCGGAAGAGGCAAGGGCGCGCAGGGGCCGCAATGTTGCACTCGCGCTCGCCCTATTCGGACTTGTGGTACTTTTCTTCATAATGACGCTGGTACGGGTTAAGCCCTAGGCAGAAGGCAGACGATCATGGCGCACTCCGAAGTCAAACACGATTATCACCTCGTCGATCCGAGCCCGTGGCCGGTCGTCGGTTCCATCGGCGCCTTCGTCATGTTCATCGGCGCGGTGTTCTGGATGCACGCCGATTACACCGGCTTCTGGGGCCTGCCCGTCAACGGCCAGCCGTGGATCTTCGCTGTCGGTTTGCTGCTAGTGCTCTACACGATGGGCGGCTGGTGGCGCGATGTGATCGCCGAGTCCGTCGCAAAGGGAAATCACACCCCGGTCGTGAAACTTCACCTGCGTTACGGCATGGTGCTGTTCATCGCTTCCGAAGTGATGTTCTTCGTCGCGTGGTTCTGGGCCTATTTCAATTCGGCGATCTTCTACAACGACGTCTCGATCGGAAGCTGGCCGCCGTCCGGCATCGTGACGCTCGACCCGTGGCACCTGCCGCTGCTCAACACGCTGATCCTTCTGTGCTCCGGCACGACCGTGACGTGGGCGCACCATGCCATCCAGTCCGGCGACAAGAAGGGCGCGACGCAGGGGCTGATCCTCACCGTTCTTCTCGGCGCGTCATTCACCGCCATCCAGGCGTTCGAATACAGCCACGCGCCGTTCACTTTCGGCTTCAACCATCTGGCGCTCGCGCCGTTCACCGATCCCGCGCATATCAGCCTCGCCACCGGCGCGGGTAATTTCGATGCGATCTACGGCTCGACGTTCTTCATGGCGACGGGCTTCCACGGCCTGCACGTCATCATCGGAACGATCTTCCTGACGGTCTGCCTGTTCCGCAACATCGCCGGCCAGTTTACGCCGACCCGCCATTTTGGTTTCGAAGCCGCCGCCTGGTATTGGCACTTCGTCGACGTGGTGTGGCTGTTCCTGTTCGCCTGCATCTATGTGTGGGGCCAGGGGCCGGTCACGGCTGCCTAAATGAGTGAGCCCAGCACAGCGCAAGCCGCTCTGCTGGGCCGCTGTCCGCGCTGCGGACAAGGCCATCTGTTCGACGGCTATCTTACCATCGCGAAGCGCTGCGAAGTCTGCGGCCTCGACTTCGCGATGTTCGATGTCGGCGACGGCGCAACGGTCTTTGTCATCCTGATCGCGGGCTTCGTCGTTTGCGCGGGCGCATTGATTGTCGAAGTCAAATACCAACCGCCCTATTGGGTGCATGCGATCCTCTGGCTGCCGTTGATTGCCGTTCTCGTGCTTGGCGGCCTGCGCGTTGTCAAAGCCATGCTAATGGTCCTGCAATACAAGAACCGCGCAGGCGAGGGGCGCATCCACAAATGAGGGCCGCCCTACTTACCTCCCCCTTGTGGGGAGGTCGAAATTTGCGTGAGCAAATTTCGGGCGGGGGGCCGGCGGCGATATTGTCCCCCACCCGGATCGCTTCGCTCTCCGACCTCCCCACAAAGGGGAGGTGAGAGATGTTCTTTCGCCCGCTCCTCAAACCGACGCTGTGGTTCCTGCCGATGTTCGCGGTCCTCATCGGCCTCGGCACGTGGCAGGTCGAACGCCTGCATTGGAAAGTCGCGCTCATCGAAAAGATGAACGCCAGCCTCTCCGCCAAACCGCTGACACTCGCCGAAATCCTCAAGCTGCCGAACGATGAGGCCCAATACCATCACGTCACTCTGGAAGGCCGCTTCGACAACACAAAGGAGGCTTATGCCTTCGGCACCGATGCGGACGGAAAGCCCGTCTTCCACGTGCTTACGCCTCTCATCCTGTCCGATGGCCAGGCCCTGATTGTCGATCGTGGCATCGTTCCGCAAGACAGGCGGAATCCGGAAACACGCGAAGCCGGCCAACCGAACGGCATCCAGCACGTCATCGGTGTCTGGCGCACGCCCGATCCCGCAAACCTGTTCACGCCCAAACCGGATGTCGTCAGGCGCGAATGGTTTTCCCGCGATGTAGCAGCCATCGCCCGGCTCGATGGCGTCAAACTCGTGGCCCCCGTAATCGTGGAAGCCGATGCCACCCCCAACCCCGGCGGCTGGCCCAAAGGCGGGCAGACGGTGGTGAGCCTGCCCAACAACCACCTCCAATACGCGATCACCTGGTACCTGATGGCGCTGGGTCTTTTGGCCGTCTATCTCGCCTACCACCGCCAGAAAGGCCGCCTCGGAAGGCCGGCATAAACCGCATTTCGGCCCACCGCTTCCCATTGGCGCCACGGGCGGCTATTGCCTCCCCAACAGTCCGCGATTGAGACCGATGCGCTATGTGAGCACGCGGGGGCAGACGCCGCCGCAATCCTTCGAAGACGTTTTGCTGGCGGGCCTCGCACCCGACGGTGGCCTGTTCCTGCCCGAAGCATGGCCGCAACTGGATGCCACCGAGATCGCGAGCTTCGCGAACAAGTCCTATGTTGAAGCCGCCTTCGACATCCTGTCGCGGTTCACCGGCGACGCGTTCTCGAAGGCCGATCTGCGCGCCGATGTCGACTCTGCCTACGCCACTTTCGAAACGCCCGAGATCGCGCCGTTGAGCGAGATCTCTCCCAACACCTATCTCCTCGAACTCTTCCACGGTCCCACGCTCGCGTTCAAAGACGTGGCGCTGCAAATCCTCGGCCGCCTCTTCGCCCGCGCGCTCGCCAAGCGCGGTGGCAGGGCGACGGTTGTGGCTGCAACATCCGGTGACACAGGTTCGGCGGCCATCGCAGCACTCGGCGGTTTGCCGAACATCGAAGTCTTCGTGATGCACCCCAAGGGCAGGGTAAGCGAAGTCCAGCGCCGCCAGATGACGACTGCGCCATTTTCCAACGTCCACAACATCGCGCTCGAAGGCAGTTTCGACGACGCGCAGGCCATTGTGAAGTCGCTGTTCGCCGACGAAACCTTCGCGAAGAAGACGAGCCTAACCGCCGTCAACTCGATCAACTTCGCCCGCATCGCGGCGCAAGCGGTCTACTACTTCACCTCCGCTGCGAAACTTGGTGCAGCGCCAACATTCGTTGTTCCCACCGGAAACTTCGGGGACATTTTCGCCGCCGAAGCCGTTCAGCGCATGGGCTTGAAGACGGGCAAGCTCGTCATCGCTACCAACCAAAACGACATTCTTTTCCGCACCTTGCAGACCGGCGTTTATGCATCCGGCGAAGCCCATCCGACGTTGAGTCCGTCGATGGACATCCAGGTCGCGAGCAATTTCGAACGCGCGCTTTTCGAAGCGAGCGACCGCGACGCCGGCTGGATCAGGGACGCGATGGCAGCCTTCACCAAAACCCGCAGCCTCACCTTGCCGCCCGCCGTACTCGCGTCCCTGCGTGCCCGCTACACGGCCCACCGCAGCGACGATGCCGAGACGCTCGCCACCATCGCCCGCATCCATCTTGAGACCGGCCGCCTCATCGATCCGCACACAGCCGTCGCGGTCGCAGCCGCCCCGAAATCGGCCGGTCCGGTGGTCATTCTTTCCACCGCTCACCCCGCCAAATTTCCGGACGCCGTGGAACGCGCCACGGGTCAAAAGCCCCCCTTGCCGCCGAGGCTCGCAGGCCTCTATGAGGGGAAGGAGCGGCTGGATACGCTGCCCAACAACCTCGCCGCTGTGCGTGATTACATTGTCAACAGGCGCTCTTGATGAATATCGAAATCAGCAAACTTTCCAACGGTCTAACGGTCATAACTGATCCAATGCCTCAGTTGGAAAGCGCCTTTGTGGGCATCTGGGTGAATGCGGGTGCCCGGCAGGAAACCCGATCCGTCATGGGCGTGGCCCACATGCTGGAGCACATGGCCTTCAAGGGCACAAAGCGCCGCTCCGCCCGCGACATCGCCATCGAGATGGAGACGGTCGGCGGCTTCCTCAACGCCTACACCAGCCGGGAACAGACCGCCTTTCACGCCCGCGTGCTGAAGAACGACGTGCCGCTCGCCCTGGACGTGCTGGCCGACATTTTGACCAGCCCGACCTTCGACCAGTCCGAACTCGAACGCGAACGCCAGGTCGTGCTCCAGGAACTGGGCCAGTCCCGCGACACGCCGGACGACATCGTCTTCGACAATCTCCAATCCGTGATCTTCCCGAACCAGCCGATGGGCTGGCCGATACTCGGCGAGGAGAACACCGTCTCCAACTTCAGCCGCGAAAACCTCCACGACTTCATGGCGGGCAATTATCGCTCGGGCGGAATGGTGGTCGTGGCGTCGGGCGCGGTCACCCACGCCGATGTCCTCAAGCTTGCCGAGGAAAAGCTCTCTACCTTCCGCAGCGGCGACGTGCCCGCCGCCGAAGCCGCCCGTTACGAAGGCGGCGACCATCGCTCGGGCGACGATCTCGAACAGGCGCATCTCACCTTCGCGTTCCCCGGCGTCGCCTCCACCGATCCCGATTTCTACGCCGCTCAAGTCTATGCCACGGCCCTTGGCGGCGGCATGTCCTCGCGCCTGTTTCAGGAGATCCGCGAGAAGCGCGGCCTCTGCTATTCGATCTATTCCTTCTCGCAATCGTTCAAGGATGGCGGCGTGGTCGGCATCTACACCGGCACCGGTGAAAAGGAAGCCGCCGAGATCGCCCCGGTCGTCGCCGGCGAAATGGCGTTGATGGCTGCCAATGCGACCGATGTCGAAGTCGCGCGCGCCAAGGCCCAACTTCGTTCTGGTTTGCTGATGGGTCTCGAACGCCCGTCCTCGCGCGGCGAACAGATCGCGGCCCAATGGTTCACCCATGGGCGCGTCCTGCCGGTCGAAGAACTCACTGCCAAGCTCGAAGCAGTCGATGCAGCGGCCGTCCGCCGCTTCGGCGCCCGCCTGATGGAGACACAACGTCCCTCGATGGCCGCGGTCGGCCCTGTCGGCCATCTGGAATCCTACGAAACCTTCGCGGGCCGTTTTGGCGGGGCCAAACTTCGTGCAGCGGAGTGAAGGCCGGGCCATGGCCTTCATGCGGGGCCTCACCTTTCCGGGCGGCCAGCAGCCGGTCCTGCGAAGCGAAGGCATCTACCTGCGTTATCCCCGCGTGGGCGACTACACGGAATGGTCGAGCCTGCGCCATGACAGCCGCGAATTCCTTGCGCCCTGGGAGCCCGTCTGGGCCAGCGATGAGCTGACCAAGGGTGCCTTTCGCCGCCGGCTCAAGCGCTACCAGCGCGAAACCCGCGCCGACACCGCCTATGCCTTTTTCGTCTTCAGGGAAGAAGACGACGCGCTGATTGGCGGCTGCACCCTCTCCAATGTTCGCCGCGGCGTCGCCCAGTGCTGCGCGCTCGGTTACTGGATCGGCGAACGCTACGCCCGGCAGGGCCACATGTTCTCGGCCGTCAAAGCTCTTGTTCCCTTTATCTTCGGCACACTCGGCCTTCATCGCATCGAAGCTGCCTGCCTCGCCACCAATGAGCCCTCGAAAAACCTTCTTGTGAAGGCCGGATTCCGGCAGGAAGGAATCGCCCGCCGCTACCTCCTTATCAACGGCGAGTGGCAGGACCACGTTCTGTTCGCTTTGCTCGCGGAAGACGTACCGCGCTAGTCTCCCCCGGCCTGATTCGAGCCAGAAAACGTCAGGAAATCTGTTGCTGAAACGTCTTGCCCTCTTTGTTGCATGGTTTGCGATTGCGCTGACGGCGTCTGCCGCGACAGCCGCAAAACTCCCCGCGCCGAAGCCGAAGGACACCCACGCGATCGACTTCGCGGGCCAACTTCCGGTCATCGACGTTCGCAACGCCCTGATCCCCTACCAGCCGTCTTCGGGCGCAGAGCATGACGGTTCGCACTGGTACATGTTCACTGCGATGAACGAAGGCGTGCGCCCCGTCACGCGCATCCTTCAGGCCAATCATCCGCCGGGCATCGGGCTGCGCTTTTTCCCGGCGTCCACGCGGCCCGAGATCCTGCAGGTGGCAAGTTCCGAATCCGGCATCCTGATCGAGAGCACCAACGCCTACGGCCGCAAATCCTTCCGGGTCACCATCCCGCCGGCGACCGCCGGTCCTATCGCAATCCGCCTGCGCAACGCGTCGGTGGAACCGACGGTCCTCGCATGGACCGAACCGGCAATCGCCGCGCACAACCGCCAACTTGCGATCCTTCTTGCGGCCGTCGCCGGATTGATCGCCGCGGCTGGTGCGATCATGGCGGGCGTTGCGGTGATGACCGGCCACTTCGCCCCGCGCTGGACCGCGATCTTCATCTTCGCCGTCCTCGCAACGAGACTTGCATCCGCCGGCATGTTCGACGCCAGCATCGCAACCGGTGTTGGCGGTCCTTATGGCATCGTCGCGGCGCTCGCCTGTCTCGCGCTCGTCGCGGGCGCGAAGCTCGCCAACCATATCGTCCCGCTCGCCAATGCGTGGCCGCGCTATCAACGATATTTCACCTGGGCGTTGCGCGGCCTCGTTGTCCTGTCGCTGCTTGCTTTCGTCGGCATTCCCGGCGCTGCGATCCTTGCCAACGTCGCCGTCGTGCTCGGCACCGGCATCATCTCCGCCTATCTGATCGACCGCGGACGCCACGGCGTACAGACCGCGCGCGTGGTTGCTCCCAGTGCCGCCATCTTCTCGCTTGTCGCAGCCGCGGCAGCGGTTGGCGCATTCGGCGGCTTTGGAAACAACATCGTGGCGCCTGCGGCCGTCGGCGGTTTCGCCGCTGCGGGCACCGTGCTCCTCGCGCTCGCCATAGCGGCGGGCGAGGGCATTGCCATCCTGCCGCCGCTACATCTTCCGCATCTCTCGCGCCACACGTTGAAGCCGGTTCCCAAACAGGAAGGCACGGTGTCTGTTGCCTTGTCGTCCGCGGCAGAAGCCATCGGCGCCTCGCAACAGGGCGTGTTCGATCTCGATCTGCAAACAAGCCAGATCATGCTCTCCGCCGAAGCCGTGTCGTTGCTGGGCGAGGGCAATGAAGCAGGACAGATCGCGCTCGAAGACTGGATCACGCGCATCCACCATGACGACCGCGCCGTCTTCGAAACCGCGCTCTCCGAATACGCCGCGCAAACCAACATCGCGTTCCGCATGGAATTCCGCGTGCAGACACCGGACGGCTATCCGTGGTTCGAACTGCGCGCCAGCATGCTGGGCGATGCGCCGCCCGCCAAACGCTGCCTCGGACTTCTCGCCGACGTGACGGTGCGCAAGGAAGCCGAAACCGCGTCCTCTCCGCAGCCGCACACCGATCCGCTCACCGGTCTCGGCAATCGCCTTGCCATGATGGAAGCCATCGACAGCCTGAACGGCGCGATGAAAGACGCCACCTTTGCGCTGCTCGACATCGACCGTTTCAAATCCGTCCATGCAAGTCTTGGTCATGAGGGCGCGGACTCGTTGCTCGCCGATATCGCTCAGCGCCTCGACCAGCGTTTCAAGCACACGGCGAAAGCCTTCCGCGTCGGCGGCGACTCTTTCGCGGTGATCTTCCGTCAGAGCGGCGCAGGCCCAGCAGCCCTCGGCGCCGAACTTGTGGAAGCCTGCAACGCCGAACACCAGATCGAAGGCCGCAGCGTTTTCGCGCCGGCCAGCGTAGGTGTTGCGCTGGGCCGCGAAGCCGAAGACCCGCTCGATCTCTTGCGCAATGCCGAACTCGCTTTGCTGCAAGCCAAGCGTCAAGGCGGCGGCTGTGCCCGCGTCTACGTCCGCGATTTCGCAGCCCTCGCGCCGCAAGACGGCGTGCGCCTCGAAGCCGAACTGCGCGTGGCGCTCGAAAAAAATCAGCTCGACGTCTTCTATCAACCCATCATCCGCCTCGAAGACGGCGCGCTCTCCGGCTTCGAAGCCCTGCTGCGCTGGCACCATCCGGTGAAGGGGTTGATCTCGCCGTCCGATTTCATTCCGCATTCCGAAACGAGCGGCCTCATCGTCAACCTCGGCAAGTTTGCGCTCGAACGCGCCACACGCGATCTCGCAAGCTGGCAGCGTTTCTTTCCGCTGGAAAAGCCGCTGTTTGCCAGCGTCAACGTCTCCCGCCGCCAATTCCGCGATCCGCATTTCGAAAGCTTCGTCGGCGATCTCATCGCCAACAGCGGCATCGGGCTGGGCACGCTCAAGCTCGAAGTCACCGAAAGCGCGCTTGGCGCCGATCCGCAATCGCGTCACGCGCTGGAACGCCTGCGCGCGTTGGGCGCGGGCCTCGCCATAGATGATTTCGGCACCGGCCTGTCCACGCTTGCCCAGCTTAAGGATTTGCCGTTCGACACGGTGAAGATCGACCGCAGTTTTCTTGCCCGCCACGGCGGCACGCAGGACGAGAACGACGGCACCGTCATCCTCGGCTCCATCGTGTCGCTGGCGCACGATCTCAAGCGCAACGTAATAGTTGAAGGCGTGGAGAACGAAAGCGATGCCAACTGGCTGAAATCGATGAACTGCGAATTCGCGCAAGGGTTCTTCTTCTCGCCGCCGCTGCCGGCGTCCGAAGCGCTCAACTACATCGCGCTTCACTACGACACGGCAGGATCAAGCGCGGCCGGTGTGAGCTGAAAGCCCGCTCATGTCGATGCCGAGTTTCTTCAGCGCCCGGCTCCATTTGTCGTTCAGCGCATCGTCGAAGATGATCGCATTGTCCGCATCGCAGTGGACCCAGCCGTTGGCGCGGATCTCGTCTTCGATCTGCCCGCTGTCCCACCCCGCGTAACCCAGCGCAAATAGCGATTTCTCCGGCCCCGTGCCGTTCGCGATCGCGCGCAGGATATCGAGCGTCGCCGTCAGCGAAATCTCTTCGGTGACGGGCATGGTGGAATCCCGGCTCTCGAATTCGCCCGAATGCAGAACGAAGCCGCGGCCCGTCTGAACCGGCCCGCCGAACAGGATGGGCGTATCGGGTGTCGTCTCGCTGACGTTGATTTTCAGCCGTTCCATCATCTCGCGGAAGGAAAGGCCTTCCACTGCCTTGTTGATGATCAACCCCATCGCGCCTTCGTCCGAATGCGCACAGATGAAGATGACACTTTTTTCAAATCGCGGATCGGGCATGCCGGGCAGGGCTATCAGCAGCTTTCCTTCCAGAAAGCCTTCGCCGGCGTCTTCGCGCGGAACCTGAGCACCCATAAATGCAGGGTAGGGCGCGGCCTGCCTTTGCCGCAAGCCGGTGCATGCGCTAGAAGACGAACAGGTTTCCAACATGGAGAGGAAAATGACCATTAAGGTGGGCGACAAAATTCCTTCGGCAACACTGATGCAAATGAAGGATGGAGGCCCCAAACCCGTTTCGACCGACGATCTTTTTGCGGGCAAAAAGGTTGTGCTGTTCGCGCTGCCCGGCGCGTTCACGCCCACCTGCTCGGCCAAGCACCTTCCCGGGTTCATTCAGCATGCGGATGAAATCAGGCAAAAGGGCGTCGATGCCATCGCCTGCCTCTCTGTAAATGACGCTTTTGTCATGGGCGCCTGGGGCGACCAGCAGAAAGCCGGCGACAAGGTGATGATGCTGGCGGACGGCAACGGCGATCTTACCAACAAGCTCGGCCTGACGATGGACGGTTCCCGCTTCGGCATGGGCCAGCGCAGCCAGCGCTATTCCATGGTCGTCGACAACGGCGTGGTGAAGGAACTCAACGTCGAAGACCCCGGCGCGTTCTCGGTGTCCAGCGCCGAACACGTGATGAAGCAGCTTTGAGTTTCAGGGAATGGCCGCGCGGGCGAGGGCGTCCGCGCGCGCATTCTCCACATGGTCGGAGTGGCCTTTCACCCAGCGCCACGAGACATGATGCGGCTCTGCCGCCGCCTCCAGCGACTGCCACAGATCGACATTCTTGACCGGTTTCTTGTCAGCCGTTTTCCAGCCCTTTTTCTTCCAGCCCGCCAGATACTTCGTCATCCCGTCCATCAGGTATCGCGAATCCGTGTGGATCGTGACTTCGGAGGGCTTCTTCAACGCTTCCAGTCCGCGAATGGCAGCCATCAATTCCATGCGATTGTTGGTCGTCGCTGGATCGCCGCCGGAAATTTCCTTTTCGATTTCGCCAAAGCGCAAGATCGCGCCCCATCCGCCGGGCCCCGGATTTCCCGAACACGCGCCATCGGTGAAAATATCGACCCGCGGTCTGTTCAAAACCCATACTCCGCGGCCGTCTTCGCTTTCTGGTGAAAACGCAAACGCCTGGAATATTCGCGCGGATCTTTCGGCCGCACCAATGCGGTCGGATCGGGGTTGAGCCAGTCGTAGAGCCGCGTCATCAAAAATCGCAATGCCGCCCCGCGCGCCAGAACGGGTAGCGCATCGCGTTCCGCATCGCTCAATTCGCGCCGCTTGCGATAGGCGGCGATCAGTGCCTTGCCCTTGGTGATGTTGTAGGCCCCGTCGCCTTCGAAGCACCATGCGTTCAACATGACCGCAAGGTCATAGGCAAACGCATCGTTGCACGCGAAATAGAAATCGATCAGCCCGGAAACCTTGCCGTCGATGAAGAGCACATTGTCGGGAAACAGATCGGCGTGAATCACACCGGATGGCAATCCGCTCGGCCACGCGGAATCGATGCCCTGCATCGCGTCGTCGATCAGCGCGCGCAAACCTTCCTGCACCGTGTCCGCTTTGGCAGCCGTCGCCGCGATTAACGGTTTCCATCCCGCGGGTCCCAATGCGTTGGGACGTTTGATCGCGAAGTCTTTTCCCGCCCCGTGTAGCAGCGCCAGCGCCGCACCCGCTTCCGCGCAATGGGCAACTTCGGGACGCCTGAGCGAAAGCCCGTCCAGCCAGGTCAAAAGGGCCGCAGGCCGCCCATTGAGAATCATCCATTGCGCACCGTCGCGCCGCCTGACCGGCACCGGGCAGGCGATCCCGCGTGCGGCCAAATGCTCCATCAGGCCGAGGAAGAAGGGCAGGTCCTCCGCATGAACGCGCTTCTCGTAGAGCGTGAGGATGTAGGCCCCGCTGCTCGTCACCAGCGCGAAATTGGAGTTCTCGACGCCCTCGGCGATTCCCTTGAAGCTCCGCGGCGCGCCGATGTCGTAGTCGCGCAGGACCTCTTCGAGATCGTCGAAGGAGACATCTGTATAAACCGCCATGTTCCGGCGCTTCCCCTTGGGGGGCCCCTTCGCTAAAGTCCCGCGCCCACGCGAGCGCCATGTCTTGAGGAGTCCCCTTCGGGCCTCCAAAAGTCAAGCCGAGCGCGGGCTTTCGGGCGCCCAACACAATCAGAATAGGCACATGAAGAACCTCGTCACGCGCAGTCTTGTCCTGATCCTCGCCCTGCCGATTCTGGGCGCCTGCCAGACCGAGAAGATGCTCGCCAAATGCCCCTCGACCGGCATCCTGGCCGAAGCGTCTTCCATGTCCGTTTTCACGCCGGGACAGACGATGACTGCCGCCCATCTGATGTATCGCATCGATGCGCGCCGCTCGACGATCTCCTGCACCGTGGACAAGGATCAGCACACCGCCGATGCAAGCCTGGAGGTTTCCTTCCGCGCCTATCGGCAGCGGGGCGGCGGTCCCGCGCAGTACCGCGTGCCGTTCTTTGTCGCCATCAACGATTCCGACGGCAGCCTCGTCTTCAAGAAAACCTATTCCACCGATCTCGTCTTCCAGTCCGGCCAGACGTCGGTCGATTTTACCCAACCGTTGGAAGACATCCCGATCCGCATGCTCCACAGCAAGCAGGCATTCGATTATCACCTGATCGTCGGCCTGCAGCTCTCCAAACAGCAATTGGAATATAACCGGACGAACCATCGCTACGCGCAATGAGTAGCCTTCTTGAAGACCTGTCGGCCATCGCCGGCGAAGCCTTCGCAGCAGAAGGCCTCGATCCCGCATTGGGCCGCGTGCAACCGGCGGACCGTCCCGATCTCGCGCAGTTCCAGTGCAATGGCGCGCTCGCGGCCGCGAAGGCCGCGAAAGCCAATCCGCGCGCCATTGCGGAAAAGATCGCCGCGCGTCTCAGAGCCAACGACAAATTCGCCAAAGTCGAAATCGCGGGTCCGGGGTTCATCAATCTGGACCTGAAAGATTCCGTCATCGCCGACTGTGCGCAGGCCTTTGCACGGGACAAGACGCTGGCCGCACCGGATAGCGGAAAAGGCAAATCGGTGGTGATCGATTTCGGCGGCGCCAATGTCGCCAAGCCGATGCATGTCGGCCATTTGCGTTCCTCCGTCATCGGCGATTGTCTGCAGCGGCTGTTCCGCGCCAATGGCTGGCAGGTGACGAGCGACGTTCATCTGGGCGATTGGGGCCTGCAGATGGGCCAGCTCATCAGCGAGATCGAACATCGCGGTATCGCGCCGGTTTATTTCGACGAGAATTTCAAAGGTCCGTACCCGGAACAATCTCCGGTCACGATGTACGATCTGGAAGAGATCTATCCTGCCGCCTCCGCCGCCTGCAAAACCGATCCTGCCCGCCTCGAAGAAGCACGCAAAGCGACGGCCGAATTGCAAGCGGGCCGCCCCGGCTATCGCGCGCTGTGGAATCATTTCTTTGAAGTTTCGCGCGTCGGCCTCGAACGCGAATGGGGAAGTCTCGGCATTCACTTCGATCTGTGGAAAGGCGAGGCGAGCGTCGATCCTTTGATCCCGCCGATGATCGATGATCTGAAAGCGCGCGGTCTCGCCGTGATGAGCGAAGGCGCGCTCGTCATCCCCGTCGCGCGCAACACCGACAAGAAGGAAGTGCCGCCGCTCATCCTCTTGAAATCGGACGGCGCGGTTCTCTACGGCACCACCGATCTCGCCACCATCATCGATCGCGTGCGCGAACAGAATCCCGATCTGATCCTCTATGTGGTCGATCACCGCCAGCACGCCCATTTCGAACAAGTCTTCCGCGCCGCCGAGAAAGCGGCGCTCAACGGCAAGGCCGAACTCGAACATGTGGGCTACGGCACGATGAACGGGCCCGATGGCAAGCCGTTCAAAACACGCGCCGGCGGCGTGATGAAGCTCTTCGATCTCATCAACATGGCCTCGGACGAAGCGTCCAAGCGTCTGGTCGAGCAGGGCATCGGCACGGACTATCCGGAAGACGAACGCGCCGAGATCGCCCGCAAGGTCGGCATCGCGACGATCAAATTCGCCGACCTCTCGAACCACCGTCAGACGGACTACATCTTCGATCTCGCGCGTTTCTCGCGCTTCGAAGGCAAGACAGGTCCTTATCTGCAATACGCAGCCGTTCGTATTCAATCCATCCTGCGCCGTGCCGAAAGCGAAGGCCACACGGTGGGATTGCCCGTGGTCCGCTCTGCCGAAGAACGTACCCTGGCGGTGCGCCTGCTCTCGTTGCCCGATGTCATGCAGGCGGCGGAAGCCAAGCGCGCGCCCAACATCCTGTGCGATTACGCCTTCACACTCGCCCAGGAATTCAGCCGCTTCTATACGGAGCACCACATCCTCTCCGAATCGGATGCGGAGCTCCGGGCGGCCAGATTGGGCCTTTGCCGGGTCACTTTGGACACATTGATAAAGGTTTTGGGCCTTTTGGGCATCGAAGTTCCAGCAAGGATGTGAGCAAAACCGCTCCTTGCGTTGACTCGGGTCCGACCCCACTTATGATGCACTGCAACGTCCGATCCCGCCGCGAGGCGCGTCCGGACGGCCATCGATCTCCCGCGCGGGAGAGACCTGTTCGATCAGGCGCCGAAGGAGCAACCGCCCCGGAAACTCTCAGGCAAAAGGACCGCGTAAGGATTCGAAATTCTGGAAAGCAGGGCGGTTCTGCCGCTCTCACCGAAGGGGTAATCCCAAGCCGATCCGATTTTGGCGCGGGGGAAATCTCTCAGGTCCGATGACAGAGGGGCGCGTGTAACCGGTTCGCCGGTCGCTCGCGCCAATCAAACCTTTGACCGGACCGGATGACCGAACAAACGACAGACCTGAAGAAGACCCCGCTCCATGCGCTGCATGTGGAGCTTGGTGGCAAGATGGTCCCGTTCGCGGGCTACGAGATGCCCGTGCAATATCCGGCGGGCATCCTCAAAGAACATCTGCACACGCGCGAGAAAGCGGGCCTGTTCGATGTCTCGCATATGGGCCAGCGCCTGCTCATCGGTCCGAGCCACAAGGTTGTGGCGGCTGCGCTGGAAGATTTCACGCCCGGCGATTTCCAGGCGCTCGGCGTGGGCCGCATCCGCTACACGCTGCTGCTCAACGCCAATGGCGGCATTGTCGACGATTTGATGGTCACGCGCCTGCCGCAGGACGGAAAGGTCGGCATCGTCGTCAACGCCGCCCGCAAGGATGTGGACGATAACTTCATCCGCGCGCGCCTGCCCGCCGATGTGAAATACGTTCTCGGCGACGACCGCGCGCTGCTCGCTCTGCAGGGCCCCGCAGCCGAAGCCGCCATGTCGCGCCATTGCCCAGATGCCAAAGCATTGTCGTTCATGGCATCCGCAAAAACTACGTTCGACGGCATGGAGATCTCCGTCTCCCGCTCCGGTTACACCGGAGAAGACGGCTACGAAATCTCCGTCCCCGCCGTGAACGCCGAAGAAATCGCGCGCGCATTGCTCGCCGAACCCGAAGTCCTCCCCATCGGTTTGGGGGCGCGAGACTCTCTGCGTCTCGAAGCGGGTCTCTGCCTCTACGGCCACGACATCGACGAGACCACCAATCCCGTCGAAGCCGGTCTTACCTTCGCCATCGGCAAGCGCCGCAAGATGGAAAAGAATTTTCCCGAAGCCGAAAAGATAATGGACGAATTGTTCAACGGAGCGATCCGCTTGCGCGTCGGTATCCGTCCCGATGGCCGCGCGCCAGCCCGCGAAGGCACTGAGATCGCGGACAAGACTGGCCGCATCGTGGGCCACGTCACCAGCGGAGGCTTCGGCCCGACACTGAACGCGCCCATTGCCATGGGCTACGTCGAAACCAAATACGCCGCCGAAGGCACCGAGCTCGATCTCATGGTGCGCGGCAAACCAAATCCGGCACGCGTCGTCCCGATGCCGTTCGTGCCGCATCGCTACAAAAGAGGATCATAGGTGGGCAAATGAGCGAAGTTCGTTTCACAGACCAGCACGAATGGGTGCGCCTTGATGGCGACCAGGCAACCGTTGGCATCACCAAATATGCGGCCGAACAATTGGGCGATGTGGTGTTTGTCGAAGTGCCCGAAACTGGCCGCAAGCTCGGCGCGGGCGGCGAAGCCGCCGTCGTGGAAAGCGTGAAGGCTGCCAGCGAAGTCTATTCGCCCATCGCCGGCGAAGTGACCGAAGGCAATGCTGCGCTCGCAGCCGACCCCGCCAAGGTCAACGCCGACCCGGAAGGCGAGGGCTGGTTCTTCAAACTGAAGATCGCGGACGCGAACGAATTCTCCAAACTGATGACCGAAGCCCAATATGCGGACTTCGTGAAAGGTCTCTGATGCGCTACCACCCGCTCACCAATTCTGACCGCGCACAAATGCTGGCGAAAATCGGCGCGCCCAACATCGACGCGCTGTTCCGCGATGTGCCGAAGGAAGCCATCGTCTCGCGCGCCAAATTCGACCTGCCGGACACCAAGGGTGAACTCGCGGTGGAACGCGCGCTCACCCGCCTGTCCGCGCAATCGACCGCCGCCGGTTCGGTGCCGTTCTTCTGCGGCGCAGGCGCCTATCGCCACCATGTTCCCGCCGCCGTCGATCATCTGATCCAGCGTTCGGAATTTCTCACTTCCTATACGCCGTACCAGCCGGAGATTGCGCAAGGCACCTTGCAATATCTCTACGAATTCCAGACGCAGGTGGCGCTTCTCACCGGCATGGAAGTCGCCAACGCCTCGATGTACGACGGTTCTACCGCCGCCGCCGAAGCCGTGCTGATGGCGCAGCGTGTCACGCGCCGCCCGAAAGCCATCCTCTCCGGCGGCGTTCATCCGCACTATGCCGAAACCATCGAAACCGTCGCGGCTTTGCAGGGCCAGGTCGTGCGTGCACCCGTGACGCCCGGCGAAGCAGAAGACATCGCTTCGATGATCGATGATCAAACCGCCTGCGTTGTCGTCCAAAGCCCGGACGTGTTCGGCCTGATCCGCAATCTGCGCCCCATCGCCGACGCCGCACATGCCAAGGGCGCGCTCCTTATCGCCGTCTGCACCGAAATCGTTTCGCTTGGTCTCATCGAGCCGCCCGGTGTGCAAGGCGCAGACATAGTGGCCGCAGAAGGCCAATCCATCGGCAACGGGTTGAATTTCGGCGGACCTTATGTCGGCCTCTTCGCCACGCGCGAGAAATTCCTGCGCCAGATGCCCGGCCGCCTCTCTGGCGAAACGGTCGATGCCGAAGGCCGCAGAGGTTACGTGCTGACGCTCTCCACCCGCGAACAACACATCCGCCGCGAAAAGGCGACGAGCAACATCTGCACCAATTCGGGTCTTTGCTGTCTCGCCTTCACCATCCATCTGTCGCTGTTGGGCGAGGAGGGGCTAACCCGCCTCGCGCGTCTCAACCACGCAACGGCCTCGTCGCTGGCGGATCGCCTGATCGAAATCCCCGGCGTCGAACTCGTCACGCCGTCCTTCTTCAACGAATTCACCATCCGTCTGCCGAAACCCGCGACTGATGTCGTCAATCAACTGGTCGAAGAAGAAAACATCATCGCGGGCGTCCCAGCCGCGCGACTGATGCCCAACGATCCACAAGCGGCCAACCTTCTCATCGTCGCCGCCACCGAAACCACCTCCGAAGACGATTGCACGGCGTTCGCCGATGCACTCGCGGGAGTTCTGTGATGTTGAACAATCAGGGCCGCAAAACTTCCATCGAGATGGGCGCACCGGGCAGCGCCACGTCAACCGACCTGCCCACGATCTCCGGCGATCGCGGTCTCGACCACGAAGAAGGCCTGATCTTTGAGCTCGGTCGCCCCGGCATGACCGGCGTGGACATTCCGCAAACGCTGGTGTCTGACGCGCGTCTCGGCGGCCAGCGCCGCAAAAGCGCCATCGGATTGCCCGGCCTCTCCGAACCCGAAGTCGTGCGCCATTACGTGCGCCTGTCGCGCATGAACTACGCCATCGACAGCGGCCTCTATCCGCTCGGCTCCTGCACGATGAAACACAACCCGCGCCTCAACGAGAAAATGGCGCGTCTCCCCGGCTTCGCAGATGCCCATCCGCTGCAACCGGCGCAGACGGTGCAGGGTGCGCTCGCGCTGATCTCCGAACTGATGCGCTGGCTCACCACTCTCACCGGCATGCACACCGTCGCGATGTCGCCGAAAGCGGGTGCGCATGGCGAACTCTGCGGCCTGCTCGCGATCCGCGCAGCCATCGAGGCGCGCGGCGAAACCCGCAAGCGCATCCTCGTGCCGGAATCCGCCCACGGCACCAATCCCGCAACCGCCGCACTTGCTGGCTTCGTCGTGGATGAAGTCCCCGCCACTGCTGATGGCCATGTCGATGCCGACGCGCTGGAAGCCAAGCTGGGCCCGGATGTCGCCGCGATCATGCTCACCAATCCCAACACTTGCGGATTGTTCGAGCCGCGCATCCTCGAAATGGCAAATGCGGTTCACGCCGCTGGCGCCTATTTCTATTGCGACGGCGCCAACTTCAACGCCATCGCCGGCCGCGTGCGTCCGGGCGATCTCGGCGTCGATGCCATGCACATCAACCTGCACAAGACGTTCTCCACGCCGCATGGCGGCGGCGGCCCCGGCGCAGGCCCGGTTGTGTTTTCCAAAGCGCTCGCGCCCTTCGCGCCGCTGCCGCTGCTCACGCATGACGAGAACGGTTTCCACTACCTCGAACACCGCGACGACCTGAAGGCCGACAAAAAGCCGTTTGGCCGCATGTGCGCCTTCCAGGGACAGATGGGCATGTTTGTCCGCGCGCTCGCCTATATGCTGAGCCACGGCGCGGACGGCATTCGCCAGGCATCGGAAGACGCCGTGCTCTCCGCCAACTACATCCTCGCGTCGCTGAAAGACGTGATGAGCGCCCCCTTCGGCGAAGGCCCGTGCATGCACGAAGCCCTCTTCGACGACACGTTCCTCGAAGGTACCGGCGTCACCACGCTCGATTTCGCCAAAGCGATGATCGACGAAGGCTACCACCCGATGACGATGTATTTCCCGCTCGTCGTCCATGGCGCGATGCTGATCGAACCCACGGAATCGGAATCGAAAGAAAGCCTCGACCGCTTCATCCACGTCCTGCGCACGCTGGCGCTGGAAGCGAAAGCGGGCAACCGCACGAGGTTCGAAGGTGCACCAAGATTGGCCCCACGTCGCCGCCTGGACGAAACGCTGGCGGCGAGAAAGCCGGTGTTGCGGTGGAAAGAGCCGGCACCTGTGCCGGTGGCGGCTGCCGCTGAATAAAAAAATGGCCCCGCGGTGAGAGAGAGCGCGGGGCCAGGGATAATTGGCGGTGTCACTCGCCAGTCGGAGATTCCGTCAAGAGCAGAACTTTGGTGTCAGTCCTGCCGGTGTTTTGGTTTCCTTGTCGCTGCAAGCCTTGTCGAGCTGCGCCTGCGTGATGCCCT
>Ga0335070_10000062_pt1 | contig 123488 bp, 98 predicted proteins | sample Lox_Sample_13_FD_206722 | JGI IMG/M metagenome (GOLD analysis project Ga0335070, IMG submission 206722) | Soil microbial communities from Loxahatchee National Wildlife Refuge, Florida, United States - Lox_Sample_1.3 | ecosystem: Environmental > Terrestrial > Soil > Wetlands | place: USA... | reverse complement strand
GAGGCTGCCTTTCGGATCCACAAGAGCGATCTCTCGCTGCGCCCTGTCTGGCACCACAAGGCCGAGAGAGCCCAGGCCCACATCCTGGTTTGCTTTCTCGCCTACGTGCTCTGGAAGACGCTCGAGCAGTGGCAGAAGCGCGCCGGGCTCGGCAATAGCCCGCGGACGATCCTCGAGGAACTCGGTCGCATCCAGAGCACCGACGTCGTGCTCCCTCTTGCTGAAGACGCCGCTCGCGAATTGCGGATCCGCTGCGTCGTCCGCCCCGACAAGGCGCAGGCCGCCTTCCTCGATAGGCTCGGACTCCGGCTGCCGGAGCGCCTTCGATCGCCGCTGCCGCCGGCCATAATGTAGTGCCGACGGCAGCACCTAACCGCCCGACATCACACGTGTCGGCCCTTCGAGCTGCGGAAGTTGGGCTAGTGTCCGCGGCGCGGCAGCGGAGCGCCCCGGATCGAGGCGTCGAGGATCTCGAGCGGGTGGGCGGCGGGGAGCTCGATCCCCTTCTCCCGCAGAAGCCGTTGCACGTGCAGCGTGCAGCCGGGGTTCGCGCTCGCGAGGTAGGACGCGCCCGTGGCCAGGATGTTCCCCGTCTTCCTCGCGCCGATCTCGTTCGCGGCTTCGACCTCGACGAGGTTGTAGATGCCGGCGCTGCCGCAGCAGTGGTCCGACTCCGGGACCTCGACGAGCTCCAGGCCGGGGATGGCCCGCAGGAGCGCCCGCGGCGGCTCCTGAACGCCCTGCGCGTGCCCCAGGTGGCAAGGGGAGTGGTAGGCGACGCGCGCGCCCAGGGGATGGCGGGTCGAGCGCGCGGGCTGGGCCGCGAGGAACTCGGTCACGTCCTTCACGCGCCGAGAGAAGGACGCCGCCCGCTCGCGCCAGGTCGGGTCGTCGCGGAAGAGCAGGGAGAGGTCCTTGAGGTGAGACCCGCAGCCGGCGGCGTTCACGAGGATGAAGTCCGCGCCCGTCGCCTCGAGCCGCTCGACGAGGGCCTTCGTCAGGCGCCGGGCCTCCTCCTCGCGTCCTGCGTGCACCGAGAGCGCGCCGCAGCATCCCTGGTCCGTCGGCACCAGCACCTCGAAGCCCTCCGCCGCGAGGATCCGCAAGGTCGCCTCGTTCACGGCGGGAAAGAAGACCCTCTGAACGCACCCGGAGACGAGCGCGACGCGGCCGCGCCGCTCGCCGGACGCCGGCGTGACGGGGGCCAGGCTCGCCGTCACCTCGCGCCACGTGAGCTCCGGCGCGAGCCCGTCCATCTGCCGGAGGAACGGGACGACCCGCACGAGCCCGAGCGCGCGCAGCAGGCGCGCGAGGCCCGTGACCCGGAGCAGCCACAGCAGGAATGCGACGACGCGAAGCCGCGCAGGGTAGGGGAAGAGGGAGAAGATGAGGCGGCGCTTCGCACGCTGCGCCAGGGCGCGGGGGACGGTTCGCTCGAGGATCGCCCGCGCCTCCTCGATGATGCGGTCGTAGCGAACGCCCGAGGGGCAGGCGGGAAGGCACGCCATGCAGCCCAGGCATCGATCCAGGTGGCGCCCCACCTCGGCGGTCGGCTGGAGCGTCCCATCGCGGAGCGCGCGCACGAGGTCCACGCGGCCGCGGGGCGAATCCATCTCCTCTCCCCAGGCGAGGTACGTCGGGCAGGCGGGCAGGCAGAAGCCACAGTGCACGCAGTCGTCGACGGGGTGTCGGTCGGGCATCGCGCTAGAGCCCTCCCAGATAGCGTCCCCGGTTCAGTCGCCGGTCCGGATCGAGGCGGTTCTTCACACGCTGCATGAGCGCGAACGCCGGGGGCACCGCACCCCAGACGTCGACGGAGGGTCGCAGCTCCTGGGGGGCCTCGCAGACGACCAGGGAGCCACCCACGGCGCGCGCCCCCGTCCGGGCGGAAAGCACCGCCGCCCCGGCTCGCGCGTCAGCGGGGCGCCCGGCCACGAAGCCGAGCCCGAGGGAGGGGTAGAAGGCGGCGCCCGCCGGGGACAGTTCGCCGAGGAGCGGTGGCAGGACGGAGCGGGCCACCTCGGGGAAACGGGACGGGGGAGCCGAGACCTTGACCCGGAGCGGCCCCATCTCCCGCACCGCATCGTGCCGCGCAAAGAAGGCAGCGGCCTGGGCGTCGGCGAGCCGCTCGCCGGCGAGGCCGACCTCCCGGGCCGCGGCGACGAGCCGCTCGACCTGGCCCGCCACCCCGGCCGCGAACCCCTCGAAGCGGACGGCGAGGTCGAACCGGTCCGAGACGGCGAGCGCGGCGGTGGACGTGGGCTCGAGCTGGGCGGCGCGGAGGGCTGCCACGAGCGCCGTCGCGCTGGAGGCGTCGGCCCCCGGGAAGAGAACCGTCGCCGCCGCCTCCGGCAGGGGGTGGACGCGGAAGGTCACCGAGGTGAGGAGCCCGAGCGTCCCGAGCGCGCCCACCATGAGCCGGGGCAGGTCGAACCCGGCGACGTTCTTCACGACCTTGCCGCCGGCCTTCGCTGCCGTGCCGTCGGCGCGGACGAAGGAGACCCCGAGGACCAGGTCGCGCGCCGACCCGAACCGCGCCCGCCGGGGGCCGAAGGCGTTCGTGGCGACGATGCCGCCGAGCGTCGCGCGATCGGGCCAGGGGGGATCGAGAGCCAGCCACTGGCCCTGCGGGGCGAGGACCCGCTGGAGGGCCGCGAGCGGCATCCCGGCCTCGGCCACCACGACCTGGTCCGACGGGGCGTACTCGATGACGCGGCCGAGCCCGGTCGTGCGCACCAGCACGTCGAGCTCGCTCGGAGGGCAGCCGAGGCCGAGCTCGGTGCCCCCCCCGACGAAACCGACGGTGAGCCGGTCCCGGGCGCAGCGGGCGAGCGCGGAGGTCGCCTCGTCGACCGTCTCCGGCTCGAACACGACTCCCGGGACCACCCCGAGGATCGCGTCCGACTCGGTGCCTGGTCGCTCTCGCATCACCAACGCTCGACGAGGCCGGCCCGCTCCGCCGGGTGGGGCCCGCCGCGCTCCGGCTTCTCGCCGCACAGCGGCGTGACGGGGAAGACCTTGCCGGGGTTCAAGGCGCTCTCCGGGTCGAACGCGGCCCGGACGAGGCGCATCGTCTCCAAGTCCTCCTCGCGGAACATGTCGCGCATGTAGGCCGCCTTCTCGGCCCCGACGCCGTGCTCGCCGGTGATGGAACCGCCGTAGCGCACGCACATGCGCAGGATGTCGCCGCCCAAGTGTTCGGCCCGCTCCTCCTGTCCCCGCTCGCGGGCGTCGTAGAGCACGAGCGGGTGCAGGTTCCCGTCTCCGGCATGGAAGACGTTTGCCACGCGCAGACCGTGGTCCCGCGCCATCCCCTCGATCTCCCGGAGCACGGACGCGATCCTCGATCGCGGGATGACGCCGTCCTCGACGAGGTAGTTCGGCGAAATCCGCCCGACGGCGGCGAAGGCACTCTTGCGCCCCTTCCACATGAGCTGCCGCTCCGCCTCGCTGCGCGGGAGCCGGAGCTCGAGCGCCCCTGCCTGGCGCGCGATCTCGACGGCGCGCTCGGAGGTGTGCTCCACCTCCGCGAGCGGTCCGTCCGCGTCCATGAGGAGTGCCGCGCCGACGTCCGGCCAGTCGAGGCCCGTCGCCGCCTTGGCCGCGACGATGGCGAGCCGATCCATCATCTCGATGGCGGCGGGGAGGATGCCGGCCGCGATGATCCGCGACACCGCCTCGCCGGCCTCGTCGGTGGAGGGGAACGTCGCGAAGAAGGTCCGCGTGGCCTCCGGGCGCCGGAGCAGCCGCAGCGTCACCTCGGTGACGATGCCGAGCAGCCCCTCGCTTCCGACGAGCACCGCGAGCAGGTCGAGCCCCGGCGCGTCGGCCGCCGCCCCTCCGAGGTCGACCACCGAGCCGTCCTCGAGCACCACGCGGGCGCCGAGGACGTGGTTCACGGTGAAGCCGTACTTGAGGCAGTGGGCGCCGCCGGAGTTCTCGGCGACGTTCCCGCCGATGGAGCAGATGCTCTGCGAGGACGGGTCGGGAGCGTAGTAGTAGCCGGCGCCGGCGACGGCCCGGGTCACGTCGAGGTTGATGACGCCCGGCTCGACGCGAATCCAGGCGTCGGCCAGGTTCACCTCCAGGATCCGGCGCATGCGGGAGAGACCCACCACCACGCAGCCCGGCAGCGGCCGCGCGCCGCCGGAGAGCCCGGTGCCAGAGCCACGCGGGACGATGGGCCGCCCCGCCGCCCGGGTGAGCCGCACGACCTCCGCCACCTCCTCGGTCGAGCCGGGCAGCACCACCAGGTCCGGTCGCGTGCGCCCGTGGGTCAGGCCGTCGCACTCGTAGGTCAGGAGCTCGGCCGGGTCCACGAAGCAGTTGCGGGGGCCCACCACCGCCGCCATGCGGTGCCGAAGATCCTCGAGCGAGGTTCGCGTCCCCAAAGGCAGCCCTGTCTCAGGTCGCCTCGTACGCCTGCAGCGCCGCGCTGGCGGCCGCGCCGGGCGGCACCTTCCGCCCTTGGCGGCGGACCTGCTGCTCGATGGCCGAGAGCACCGCGAGCACGTTCTCCTGGCGAGACGACTCGCCCATGAGGCCGATGCGCCAGACCTTGCCGGCGAGCGGCCCGAGCCCGCCGCCGATCTCGATGTCGTGGTCGGCGAGCAGCGCCTTGCGGACCGCCGCCTCGTCGACGCCGTCGGGGACCGTGACGCAGTTGAGCGAAGGCAGGCGGTGCCCTTCCTGGGCCTGGGGGCGCGCCCCGAGCGCCGCGAGCCCGGCCATGAGCGCCGCGCTGTGGCGCCGGTGCCTTGCGAAGCGGGGTTCGAGCCCCTCCTCGGCGACGATCCGGAGCGCCTCGCGCAGGGCGTACACCATGCTGATGGGCGCCGTGTGATGGTAGACGCGCTTCCCCTCCGCCCAGTAGTCCGCGATCATCCCGCAGTCCAGGTACCAGGACTGCACCTTCGTCTTCCTTGCCCGGATGACGTCCAGTGCCCGCGGCGACAGCGTGAGAGGGGCGAGCCCCGGCGGGCAGGACAGGCACTTCTGCGTCCCGCTGTAGACCGCGTCGGCCTGCCATGCGTCGACGGTGACCGGCAGGCCGCCGAGCGACGTCACGGTGTCGACGACGAGCAGGGCGCCGTGGTCGTGGCAGAGCCTGCCGACCCCGTCGAGCGGCTGCTGGGCACCGGTCGAGGTCTCCGCGTGGACGAGAGCCACCGCCTTCACGGGGGCGTGCTTCTTCAAGGCTTCCTCGATGGAAGCGACCGGGAAGACGTTCCCCCAGGGCACCTCGAGCTTCACGAGCTTCCCGCCGGCGCGTCCCACGATGTCGCACATGCGGTTGCCGAAGACCCCGGAGGCCCCGACGACCACGGTGTCCCCGGGCTCGACGACGTTGACGAGCGCCGCCTCCATGCCCGCCGACCCGGTGCCGGAGACGGCGATGGTGAACGGGTTCTGCGTCTGGAACGCCCAGCGCAGGAGCCCCTGCACCTCGTTCATGATCTCGAGGAACTTCGGGTCGAGGTGGCCGAGCAGCGGCGTCGCCATCGCGCGGTAGACGCGCGGGTGGACCATGCTGGGGCCGGGGCCGAGGAGAAGGCGGACCGGAGGAGTGAGCTCGGGCACGGAGGGATTTGCCATGGACGCGTCCTCGTCGGAAGGGGCCCCGGTCCTTCGGCCGGGACCGCGGCGTTGAGCGCGCGTATCATACCGTGCGCCCGCCCGCGGCCGGTAGGGCGGCCGCTCGCCCTGGAGAGAACGTGAACGGACTCGTCGCACGCCTGACGCTCGTCGCCGTGGCCGCCCTCGCCGGGGACGGGGACCTCCCGCCGGGTGCGGGGTCGATCGTGGCCCAGGCCCTGGAGGGGCGTTCCTTCGACGTGCTCGCGGAGCTGACCGACAAGGTCGGAAGCCGGCTCGCCGGCTCCCCCGGTGCGGCCGCCGCGGTACGGTGGTCCTCCGACTGGCTGCGCGCCGCCGCACTCGAGGTGCGGCTCGAGCCGGTCAAGGTCAAGGCCTGGGTCCGGGGCGAGGAGCGGGCGGAGATCCTCGCCTCCGATCTCTGGCGCGCCCAGCCGCTCGCGGTGGCAGCGCTCGGCTCGAGCCCTCCCACTCCGCCGGGCGGCGTGACCGCGAGCGTCATCGAGGTCTCGAGCCTGGAGGAACTGCGGTCCCTCGGCGACAAGGTGCGGGGAAGGGTCGTCCTCTTCCAGCACCAGATGAAGGATGCGGCGGGCTACGGCCGAAACGTGAAGCTCCGGTCGAGGGGGCCGGCCGAGGCGGCCCGGGCCGGTGCCGCGGCGGCGCTCGTGCGGTCGCTCGCCACCGCCTCCTTGCGCACTCCCCACACGGGCATCACCGACTTCGCCGAGGGGGGGGCCGCGATCCCGGCGGCCGCCGTGTCCGTCGAGGACGCGGAACTCATCCACCGGCTGCTCGCCCTCGGCCCGGTGCGCGTCAAGCTCGTGCTCGGCTGCGGGCCCGCGAACCCTCCCGAGGTTGCCTCGGCGAACGTCGTGGCCGAGTGGCGGGGGCGCGAGATCCCGGACGAGGTGGTGCTCATCGGGGCGCACCTCGATTCCTGGGATCTCGGCACGGGTGCACAGGACGACGGGGCGGGCGTCGCCATGGTGATGGAGGCGATGCGCATCCTGCGCTCGCGGGGCGTCGCCCCCCGGCGGACGCTCCGGGCCGTGCTCTTCATGGACGAGGAGACCGGGGCGATCGGCGGACGTGCCTACCACGATGCCCACCGCGCCGACCCCGCGCGCCTGGTCGCGGCTCTGGAGGCGGACAGCGGAGGCGGCAGGCCCACCGGCGTCAAGGTCTCGGCCGGGCCCGGCGCCACCGAGATCGTGAAGGGCTGGGCGCAGCCGCTCGCGTCCGTCGGGGTCGACTCCGTCGTCGCGGGCGGTGGCGGGGCGGACGTCGACCCCTGGGTCGCGGACGGCGTGCCCCTCCTCATGATCGCCCAGGACGTGAGCCACTACTTCGACTGGCATCACAGCGCCGCCGACACGCTCGACAAGGTGGAGCGGAGCGATCTCGCGCGGGCAACGGCAGCGGTCGCCTGGATGGCGTGGGCGGCGGCGGACGCCCGGGAGACCCTGCCGCGCAGCCCGGCGCCGAGGTAGGACGCCGTCGGGGGGGCGCGCGCTTGCGCTCGCCTCGCGCTACCTTAATCTCTCCGGAGGATGCGCGGTCCCGGCCCCAACGAGCCCTGCTGGTGCGGCAGCGGCAAGAAGTACAAGAAGTGCCACCGCGACGCGGACGCCGCGAGCGGCGGACCACCCAACGGCGCCCGGCCGGGCGCCGTCCGCCCGGGCGTCGTCAGCCCGCGCCGGCCCGTGCCGGCCTCCATCCCGCGCCCGAGCTACGCGGAGACCGGTCGCCCGCGCCCGGAGGTGCGCATCGCCGATCCGGCCGATCGGATCGCCCGCATGCGCCGCGCCGGGCGGGCGGCCGCGGAGGTGCTCGCGGAGGTCGGACGTGCGGTGCGCCCGGGCGTGACCACCGACGAGCTCGACGCCGTCGCGCACGAGGCCTGTGTCGTCCGGGGCGCATACCCGAGCCCGCTCAACTACCACGGCTTTCCCAAGTCCCTCTGCACGTCCGTGAACGAGGTCATCCTCCACGGCATCCCGGACAGCCGGGCACTCGAGGACGGCGACGTCGTGAGCCTCGACGTCACCGTCTACCTGGGCGGCGTCCACGGGGACTGCTGCGCGACCTTCCCCGTCGGCACGATCGACGCCGACTCGAAGCGCCTCCTCCGGGTGGGCGAGGAGTGTCTCGCGAAGGGAATCGAGGCGGTGCGCCCCGGGCGGCCGATTTCCGACATCGGCCGCGCCGTCGAACAGCATGCCTCCGCGCACGGCTACGGCGTCGTGCGGTCCTTCTGCGGCCACGGCATCGGCGAGGACTTCCACACCGACCCCCAGGTCCTCCACTACTACGACCCCCGCGCCTCCCAGCTCATGGAGGAGGGGATGACCTTCACGGTCGAGCCCATGATCACCGCCGGCAGCCACCGCCACGTGGTCTGGCCCGACGGCTGGACCGCCGCCACGGTGGACGGCAAGCGCGCGGCGCAGTTCGAGCATACCCTCCTCGTGACCCGCGCCGGTGCCGAGATCCTGACCGCGTTGGTCTAGTCGCTCGCGGTGGCGCGCAGCCACATCTCCGCCTGCGCGACGAGTGCGCACACGGCCACGTCGACCCGCAGGGGGCGGGACCCGAGCGTGAAAGGGGCGAAGCCCCTGCGCTCGAGCTCCCCCGCCTCGTACGGCGTGAATCCGCCCTCGGGTCCCACGGCCACGGTCGCGGTGCCGCGCGGCGCAGGGATATCCCCGAGCCGGCGGGTGGCGGCCGGGTGGGCGAGCACGCGGCCCGCGCGGGCTACGAGTGTATCGAGCTCGTCCTCCACGAACGGCTTGAAGAAGCGGCGCACCAGGACCGACGGGAGGCGCGTGTCCCTTCCCTGCTCGAGCCCCAGGCGGAGCTCCGCCTCCATCGCCGCGGGCGCGAGCAGCGGCGAGGCGAAGTAGCTCTTCTCCACCCGGAAGGTCCCGAGCAGCACGAGTCGCTTCACGCCCATGGAGGCCACCGCCTGGAGGACGCGCCGGAGGATCTTGGGGCGGGGGAGGGCGAGCACGAGCGAGACCGGCGAGGGCGCGGGAGGCGGGTCCCGGAGCGCCGGCCGGAGGACGAGCTCCTCCGGCGAGCTGGCAAGCACCTCGGCATCGCCGGTTGCGCCTCCCAGGAGCCCGACCGCGATGCGATCCCCCGGCGCGACCCGGAGCACCTCCGCGGCATGGCGCGCCCGCCGTCCGTCCAGCCGGACCGTGCCGTCGGCTCGCAGATCTCCCTCTTCGAGGAGGAGCAGGTTCATTATGATGGTCGCGATGAGCGAGTCGCGGCCCTACTGGTACCTCATCTCGGTGCTCTTCAGCACGGTGCCCCTCACCGAGTCGCTGGCGATGAGCCTCTACGAGGTGGCCCGCTCCCTCCACAGGAGCGGCGAGAGCGCCGGCGAGGTGCTCGAGGCGGGCGCCGAGGGCAGGGTGAAGAACCTCCACCGCTCCTTCGCGCTCGGATCCATCTCCGGGCCCGGGTTCGAGGCGGAGCTCGACCTCAAGGAGGGCAAGGGCAAGGTCCGCTTCCTCCTCACCCGCGAAGGCCTCGAGCGCGGGAAGCGCCGCGACCGGCTCGAGGCGGTACTGCGGAACTAGTCCGGGCCGACGCCTGCCCCGCCCGGCGCCCGGCCGCCGCCGCGGCGAGCGTCTCTTTCTTCCGGTACGCGAGCCCCGTGAAGAGCGCGACGAGCGCTCCCGACGCGTCCGTCACCCGCACCTCCACCGACGAGAGTCTGGGCGAGACCGAGGCCTCCCGGGCCTCGGCGACGAGCTTCCCTCTTCGCCCCGCGCGGACGAATTGGATGTTCGCGTTCACGGCGACGGCCACCGCGCCGTGGGAGTTGCTGCAGGCGGCGAAGGCCAGGTCCGCGAGCGTGAAGATGGCTCCGCCCTGCGCCACGTCCACCGCGTTCAGGTGGCGGTCGCGCACCGTGAGCCGCGCGCGGGCATAGCCCGCTCGCACCTCCTCCAGCCGGACCCCCGACGCGCGGGCGAAGCGGTCGGCGCGGAAGAAACGGACGAGGTCGGTCACGGGGCGCCTCCGAGACGGCGGCTGCGGTCGTAGGGAAAGATGTCGATGATCTCCCCGGCGCGATGGCGCTCCTGCATCTCCCTCCAGAACCGGGCGGTCAGGAGCTCCGCGTGCGACTCCAGGAAGGCCGCGCGCAGGTGGGGTTGCAGGCCGAGGAAGGGCAGGAACTCCTCCGGGAAGACGTCGTTCTCCCCCACGTAGAAGCTCGGCTCGGCTCCGCCCATGTCGTCGTCGCTCGAGGCCCGAGGCATCTCCCGGAAGTTCACCTCGGTGAGGAGCTGGAGCTCGTCGTAGTCGTAGAAGATGACGCGCCCGGTGCGGGTGACCCCGAAGTTCTTGAGGAGCAGGTCACCGGGGAAGGTGTTCGTGGCGGCGAGGTCGCGCAGCGCCTGGCCGAAGTCCTGGATGGCCCGCCGCGCGCTCGCCTCGTCGGTCTCCCGGACGAAGAGGTTGAGCGGCGTCACCCGTCGCTCGGCGTAGAGGTGGCGGATGTCGACCTGGTCCCCGTGGAGGCTCACGCTGGCCCCGCACTCCCCGAGGAGCTCGTCGAGCACCCGGGCGTCGAAGCGGCTCTTCGGAAACGTGAGGTGCTCGAACTCCTGGGCGTCGACGAGCCGACCCGCCCGGTCGTGGCGGAACACGAGCTGGTACTTGTTGATGACCTCCTCGCGGGTGACGTTCTTCGGAGGCTTGAAGCAGTCGCGGATCACCTTGAAGACCACGTCGAGCGACGGCAGCGTGAACACCGCCATCACCATTCCCCTGTCGCCGCGGGCTGGCTCGAACCGGTCGGGAGAGCGCTCCAGGTGGGCGAGCAGCTCGCGGTAGAGCTCGGTCTTCCCGTGCTTGTTGAAGCCGATGCTCGTGTAGATCTCCGAGAGGCGCTTCTGCGGCAGGATGCTCTTCACGAAGCCGACGAGCGCGCTGGGCCTCTCCGTCTCCACGTGGAAGTACGACCGCGTGAACGAGAACAGCACCGAGGCCTGGTTCTCGGTGAGGAGCACCGCGTCGACGCGCACGCCCCCCTCCCCGTGGAGGAGGGCGAGGATGAGGGGCACGTCGGAGGCTCCCTGCCGGAGGCGGCCCACCAGGTAGGCGCCCTTGCCCCGGTAGAAGATCGGTCGGAGCACGTCGACCGCGTCGTAGCTCCGGCCGCCCAGGTAGGCGTCGATCTGCCGGGCGGCGGCCCCCGCGTCCCGCCCCAGGTTCTCGAAGGGCGGCCGCAACCCGGCGTCGCGCAGGATCCTCCGCATGACCGCCGCGGTCTCCTCGACCGGGTAGGTGCGGTAGAGGGGCTGCCCCGGGTCCGGCAGCGGGACCTTGAGCTCGGAGGCGACGAACTCGATCCTCGGGTCGACGCCGACCGTGGAGAAGACCCGCCGCGTCACCGAGTTGTAGAAGGTCTCCGCGAGCTCCATGTCGAGGCGGCGCGAGATGCGCACGAGGTAGAGGGGCTTCATGAGCGCCCACAGTGCACGGTCGCCCGCGCGTCCTCCGAGCCGGGAGCGCACAAGGGACACGGCGCTCCCGACCTCGCGGCCCCGCAGGTCGAGGCGCTCGAGCGCGTCCTGCTGCGCGCCCTTCCAGTCGCGGGCCTCGAAGCGCTCCCGGGCCCGGGCCGTCACCATGCGGAACTCTGACTGGTAGGCGTCGAAGGCGTCCGAGATGGCCGCCGCGCCCCAGGCGGCGAGCTCGGCGAGGCTCTCGGTCTCCGAAGCTTCGGTCTCGGCGTCGGGTCCCATGCGGTCCCTCTCCGGGCGGGCGTCGCCCGGAGAGGACTCTAGTCGACCCGGGGCGATTTTCGATGCCTCATCGCCGCGGCCAGGGTGGGCGGGGCGACGGCGTCCGGCTAGAATGCCCTTCCCATGCGCCTTGCACCTGCCGTCGCCCTCGCCGCCGTGCTCGCCTCCGCTTGCGCCACCGTTCCGTCCCCCGGGACGCCGGTCATCGTCGACGCGAGCGCGAACTTCGCCGCGTACCAGACCTTCGACTTCCTGCCGGTTCCGGCGGGCGTGCCGGCCGTGACCCCTTCGCTCGCCTACTTCGGCGTCGACGGCGTGCTCGCCCGCGACCTCGGGACCGTGGGGCTCGCGCGCGCCATCGGCGGAACGCCGGACCTCTACTTCGCCTACTTCGCCGGCGGGACCCCGGTCGACACCCAGGCCTGGGGCTACACCACTGCCGGCGCGACGCCTATCGCCATCGCCGACGTGCCGCCGACCTCGCTCGTCGTGGACGCGGTGGATGCCCGGTCCATGAAGCTCGTCTGGCGCGGGGTCGCCCAGGGGGCGCTCGTCTCGCCCGCCAGCGTCGACCCCGCGATTCGCCAGATGCTGACCCTCTGGCCCACGCCAGCGAGGAACTGAGGGAGGGGCGGCCCCGTGGGGCGAGCGGAGAGGAAGAGCCGGCACGCCGGCCTTCGGCTCGCGGTGCCCGGGCGGGGAGAGATCGCGGTCCGCCACGTGCTCCTGGACCTGAACGGGACCCTGGCCGTGGACGGACGCATCCCCCCGGCCATCCGCCGCCGCCTGCGGCAGCTCGCCGCGACGCTCTCGGTACGCGTCTTGACGGCCGATACGTTCGGGACCGCCCGGGCGGAGGTTCGCGGCCTTCCAGTCTGCCTCGAGCGGGTGGCCAGCGGCCGGGCGAAGGCGCGGCTCGCGGCCCGCCTCGCCCCGCAGGGCCTCGTCGCGGTCGGGAACGGTGCGAACGACGTCGGCATGCTCCGCAAGGCAACGCTCGCCATCGCCGTGCTCGGCCGGGAGGGGATGGATCCGTCCCTGTGCAAGACGGCCGACGTCCTGGTCGGGCGGGTCGAGGACGGCCTCGACCTCCTCCTCCGGGACGGGCGGCTCGCGGCGACCCTTCGGCGCTAGGACGGTCGCCCGAAGTGGTCGTCGGCGATCTGCCGGGCGAGCGCCATCGAGCTCGTGAAGGCCGGGGAGACGGGGTTGAGCACGTGGACCGTGTCCCCTGCGCGCTCGACGACGAAGTCCATGACCAGGGTCTTCGTCCGCCAGTCGACGAGCTGCGGGCGGATGCCGACCTTCTCGGCGGGTTCCACCTCCGCGGGGTCGAAGGCCCGGACCAGCCGGGCGGCGTCGCGGTGCAGGAAGGCGGGGATGTACTTCCGGGGTTCGGAGAGGGCGACGGAGCGGAAGCCGGGGTTCCGAAAGAAGAGCACGAGGTCTTCCACGGCGATGCGGGGTGCCTCCGTTCCCATCCCGGCGAAGAGGCGGTAGTTCTCGCGCCCGAATGCCGGGATGGCGGTGGGGCCGAGGTAGACGTCGCCGTGCGCGCTCCTCGTGAAGTGGACGCCCAGGAAGGGGTTTCGCGGGTCAGGCACCGGGTAGATGTTTCCGTTCACCGTGAGCCGCGCGCCGGCCCGGAGCTTGCGGTAGATGCCCTTGAAGGGGATGAGCCGGTAGTGGAGTCCGACGCCGAAGTGGCGCGCCACCTCGTCGCAGTGCGCCCCCGCCGCGTTGACCAGCTTTCCGAAGGAGACCTCGCCGGCGGTCGTCCGGACCGCGGACGACCCGCTCGCACCCAGGACTTCGACGCCGGTCCGGACGCGGGCGCGTCCGGTCGCCTCCACGTCGGCGCGCAGCGAGACGAGGATCGCCCGGGGGTCCACGACCGCGGTCAGAGTGGAGTGCAGCGCGCGCCCGGCGGTCCGCGCCGACGGCTCCACCTCGGCGAGCTGTCGCTCGTCGAGCATCTCGACGGGGGCGCCGTTCGCCCGAGCGCGCCTCGCGAGCTCGTCCAGAGCGGGGAGCTCCGTCTCGTCGCGTGCCACGACGACCTTGCCGCTTTCGAACAGCGGCAGCCCCTTTTCCCGGCAGTAGGCCCGCATCAGGCGGTTGCCGGCGAGGCAGGTCGAGGCCTTGCGGCTGTCGGGCGCGTAGTAGATGCCCGCATGGAGCACACCGGAGTTCCGGCCGGAGGCGTGCCGGCCCAGGTCCGGCTCCTTCTCGAGCACCAGGACGTTCTCGGCGCCCCGCGCGAGCAGCTCCCGGGCGAGCGTGAGTCCGATGACGCCGCCGCCGACCAGCAGGATGTCCGCCCGATCCACCGCCATGGCCGCAATGCTACCCTAGGCAGCCACCCGAGGCGGGAGGTGTCACGTGTTCCGAGCGATCCTGGTCGAGAAGACCGATTCCGGGCAGGAGGCGAAGGTGGCAACCCTCGCGGAGGCGCAGCTGCCCGAGGGCGACGTGCTGCTCCGGGTCGAGCGCTCCACGGTGAACTACAAGGACGCCCTCGCCATCACCGGCCGCTCCCCGGTGATCCGGCGCTTCCCGATGGTGCCCGGGATCGACGGTGCCGGGGAGGTGCTCGAGAGCACGCACCCGGCCTTCCGGCGCGGGGACCGTGCCCTCGTGAACGGGTACGGCGTCGGGGAGGCGCATTTCGGCTGCCTCGCCGAGCGGGCGCGCCTGAAGGGCGACTGGCTCGTCCGCACGCCGGCGGCCTTCACCGCCGCCCAGGCGATGGCGATCGGCACCGCCGGGTACACGGCGATGCTGTGCGTGATGGCGCTCGAGCGCCACGACCTCGCACCGGAGAAGGGGGAAGTGCTCGTGACCGGCGCGGCGGGCGGCGTCGGTAGCGTGGCCGTGGCCATCCTCGCGCGCCTGGGCTACCGGGTGGTGGCCTCCACCGGCCGGCCGTCGGAGGCCGAGTACCTGAAGGGCCTCGGGGCCGGCGAGGTGGTCGAGCGCGCGGCTCTCGCGACCCCGGGAAAGCCGCTGCAGAAGGAGCGCTGGGCCGGCGTCGTGGACTGCGTGGGCGGCGTCACGCTGGCGAACGCTTGCGCAGCCACGCGTTACCGGGGGGCCGTTGCCGCCTGTGGGCTCGCGGGCGGAATGGACTTCCCCGCCACCGTGGCGCCGTTCATCCTCCGCGGCGTCACCCTCATCGGCATCGACAGCGTGATGGCGCCCATGGACGAGCGCCGCGAGGCCTGGGAACGCCTCGCCCGCGACCTCGAGCCACGCAAGCTCGCGGCGATGACCCGGGAGATCGGCCTCGGCGAAGTCGTCGCGGCGGCGCCGGAGGTCCTCGCGGGAAAGGTGCGGGGGCGGCTGGTGGTCGATCCCTCGCGCTAGCGAGCCGGCCCGCTCGCCGGTGCCTCGTCCGCGCGGGCGCGCTCCATGAAGGCGACGACGCGGCGGGCGAGGGACTCGCCCGCCACCTTCTCGAGGTCGCCGTGGGTGGCGCCGGGCACGATCCAGAGCTCGGCTTTCGCGCCGGCGCGCTCCCGGATGCGGGCGGCCGCCCCGGGAGCCGTCAGCTCGTCGCGCTCCCCGTACACGAGCAGGACCGGGCGCGGGGCGACAGCCCCGAGCTCGTCGGCAAGGCGGACGCGTTCGGGTCGGACGCCGAAGAGGCGCATGGTCGCTCGGACGGCGGGGACGAGCCCGGGGCCTCCAGCTCCGTAGAGCGCCTCGAGCTCCTCGTCCAGCGTCGGGGGCGCTCCCTCCACGACCACGGCGCGGATCCGGGGGTCGCCGCTCGCCTGCGCCCCGACCGCGATGCCGCCGAGCGAGTAGCCGACCGCGCCCAGCCAGCGGATGCCCTGGCGCGCGGCGAGGTGGTCGGTCGCTGCCCGGACGTCGAGCTCCTCGCCGTCGCCGGCGTTGGTCCGGCCCCCGCTCGCCCCGTGCCCGCGGAGGTCGAGGAGAAGGACGCCGAAGCCCGCCTGGGCGAGGGCGGTCGCCTGCTCCAGCATCTGCTCCCGGTTCGACCCCCAGCCGTGCGCCAGCACGACGGCCGCGTCGAGCTCGCCAGGGCGCCACCAGGCGCGAAGCACCACGCCGTCCTCTGTCTCCAGCGCGAGGTCCTCGAGTCCCGGCAACCCGGCGATTTCGGAGGGCGCCCGGAGCGGAGCGCGCGCCGGGTGCAGCTCCTCCCAGCCCTTCCAGGCGCCGCGAATCGCCACGAAGGCGAGCGCGAGCGGCGGGAAGGCAGCGGCGACGAGGGAGAGGCGTCGCCAAGGCCGCCTCGGGGACGGGGGCGCGATCGGCATGCCCCAGTCTCCCCCCGCATGGACCGCCCATCACTCCCTTCTTCGTGGGAGCCCCGCGGCGAGCCGCCGGGTGACGGTCGACGGCGGCCGCGATACAAGGGCGTCCGTGCCCCTTCGCACAGCGACCCGAAGCGCGCTCCTCGCGGCGGCGCTCGCCGTGCCGGTCGCCGCTCGTCCCTACGAGGAGGCCGTGCACCAGCTCATCGGGGAGCGGGCGCAGCCCGGCGACCTCCCGCGCGACCTCGCCCAGCCCGGGCCAGGGGACGTAGCGGCGCTTCGCCGGGCCGTGTGGCGAGCCGGCGCGGGCCACTCGAGCGTCGCGGTGCGGGAACGCTTCCTCGCCCGCTACCCCGAGGAGGATCGCTTCGACGCCTGGGCGCTGAAGGAGCTCCTCGGTCTCGCTCCGGAGGCGGAGGTCGAGGGCCTGGACGTGTTCGGCGATCTCGGACCCGACGCAAGGATCGCGTCGAGCCGGGCGTCCCGCCAGCCCGACGAGGACCGCCGGAACGCCGAGCGCTTCGCCCACGACGGGTCGCGCCGCGTGCTCCGCGACGCCTGGGGAAGGCCCCAGCCCGCGGACCCCGCGCAGCTCGCCATGGGAGAGCGAACCGGGCTCTCGAGCCAGGCCTACGCGCACTACGGCCTTCCGAACCTCCACTTCTCCGACTCGCCCGAGGTCCTCAAGTCCGACCCGCGGCGCTTCGCCCATCCCCCGGACGCGCGGGCCTTCGCCGCCGATTTCGCGCAGCTCCACACCGACCTGGCCCTCGCCGCGGCCTCGCTCGGAACGCCCGGGGGGCGGGCGCTCGCCTGGCGCTGCCTCGGCAACGCGCACCACTACATCGAGGACGTCGCGAACCAGATCCACACCCTCCAGGCGATCTATCCGTTCTTCGTGGACGCCCAGCTCCAGAGCTGGAAGGAGGAGGTCCTGTCGGCCGGCGGCCTCCTGCGCGCGAGGCCGGGCTTCATCGACATCGGCATCGGGATCATCAAGAACCACCATCTCTTCCTCGAAAACCTGTGGTCGAAGCGCGTCCGGGCGGCCGCCGCCGGCGATCCCTCGGTGGCTGGGGTCGTCAGCGGGCTCGATGCTCTCTCGCGCGGAGACGCGACCTTCGAGCGCGCGCTGGACGCGCGCGCCCTGCGGCCGGACGGGCCCTTCGGCCGGGCCATCGCCGAGGAGCTCATCGAGGCCTCGAGCCTCGAGGGCGCCGACGTCTACCTCGCGGCGCGCGCGGTCGCGCGGCCGCGGCTCTCCCGGTCGCGCTACGAGACGCCGGAGCATGGGGACCCGGACCTGGAACTCCGCGCGAATCCCGATCCCATCGCCCTCGACCACTTCTACGAGCTCGAGGGGCGGGGCTTCGCCCGGGCCGGGAGCGCGGTGCGGCGCCACCTCGCGCTCTTCCGCGAGGCCCTTTCCGCCATGGATGCGAGACCGGACGCCCGCAGCGCGATCGGCCGGACCTCGCTCGAGCGGATCGTCGCGGACGGGATCGCGGCGCTCGACGCCCGGGAGGCGAGGCTCGCGCACTTCCGGCCCGATCCTCCCGAGGCCGATTCGATCGCCTGGAGGTGGGCGGCGGCCGACGCGCTTGCCCTGGCGGCTTCGTCGGGGCTCGTCGCGTGGTTCTGGCGCAGGGCGCGGAGGAGGCGCCATACCGCAGGGAACCCCAGGGAGGCGGGATGACCGGACCGCGGTCGGCAGGGTCGAGGCGGGGCGCCCCGGTGCGCTCGAGGCCGGAGGGTAGCGCGAAGCCGCTGTCGGCGCGGATGCACGTGAAGCCGGGAGCGGTCGTCGCCGCCCTCGGCGCCCCGAGGGGATACCGCCGGCTTCTCGGGTCGCTGCCCCCGGGTGCGCGCGTGCAGAACTGGCCAGCGCCGCGTGCCGCCATCGTGCACCTCTTCGCCGCGGACGCCCGTGCCCTGGCGCGCGGGCTCGAGCAGGTCGCGGGCACGCTCGGCCCGGAGAGCTCGCTGTGGATCTCGTACCCGAAGACCGCGTCGGTGGCCGCGGGGGACCTATCGCGGGAGAGGGTCTGGGCGCTCGCCCGCCCCTTTGGCCTCCGCCCCGTCGCCCAGGTGTCGGTCGACGCAGTGTGGTCGGCGCTTCGCTTCAGGCCGCGGCGAGCTCCGCCCGCAGGAACGCCGCCACGTCCTCCGGCCAGGCCATCGAGAAGCGCTCGCCGAGGAGCAGCTGCAGGTAGCTCGCGTCCGAGACGTGCAGGGGCCCGTCCAGGTACAGCCGAGGGAGGAGCCGCGCGGAGAGCCAGTGCCGGTCCGCGCGGGCGCCCGCGCGGTCCGGGACGAACGTCAGGTTGAAGCTCCACAGTCCGCGCGCCGCGAACGCGCGAAGGGCGCGCCGCAGCCCGTCCGCGAAGGCGGCGATCTCCGCGTCGTCGAGATCGAGGAGGCTCGACTTGCCCGGCAGCACGGCCCGGCAGTCCCCGAGGACGCCGGTGGGCGCGAACGGCACGAACCACTTCCAGGCGCCCGACGCCCCGGCGAGCCGGCCCGCCGCCTCCTCGGCCGTGAGGAGGTCCGCCGCGAACGGCCGACCGTGGGCGCGGAAGTACGCCTCCTCCGCGGCGAGTTCGCGGCGGACGGCGTTGCCGGGCTCGGTCGTGGCGACCACCTGCATGTGGGGATGAATCTGGGTGCCCCCGGCGGGTGGCAGGTGGTTCCAGGTGACGATCCCGAACGCGTCCGCGGCGAGCCGCGGGCCAACGAGGCGGAGGAAGTCGCGGGCGGCGCCGAGGGCGCTCGTGACGAGGCCGGCCGGGACGTCGCTCGCGGGGACGAAGTGGGCTGCGCCGGGGACCACGACCGCCGAGAGGTCGTCGTACGGGAAGAGGTTGGGGAACACGACCGCCTCGCCGCGCACGAACCGGCCGCCGGGGACGAGCTCCTCCGGGAAGCGCGGCGTCACGCGGTCGACACGGCCGGGGCAGAAGGGGCAACTCGCACGCCGCTCCTCGACCACCGCCGCGATGTCAGGGGCGGCGACCTGCGGCAGCGAGAAGTGGCAGATGCGGGCCGAATCGCCCGTGAGCGGGTCGTACCGGATCTCGCTGCGGACGTCGGAGAGGGCGAAGTCGCGGCGGGGGTCGTGGAGCCGCGCAAGGCGGGCGTGGCTTCGGAAGCGCAGGGTCGTGGGCGGGCTCACGCCGGCGAGGATAGCCCGGCGCGGAGGGGGGGGCGGTGCGCGCCCCGCCCGCGGAGAGCCCCATAAGGGTGTCAACCGGTGGAGTCCGTCCTGCTACAAGGTTGTTTCGCCAGGCTGCGCCGAGCAGGCGCGCCGCATGAGATGGCCGCCGGGCCGGGGGATACATGCCGCAGAAGATCGACTTCGCCAAGCTGAGCCTCAAGGACGCGCTGGACCTCGCGATCCTCATCGAGGACGAGGCCAAGGAGCGCTACGAGGAATTCACGAAGGTCGTCGGGGGCCGGTACAAGGGCGACGCGGCCGACGTCTTTCGCACCATGGTGGGCTACGAGGCGCGGCACGGCGCGGCACTCGCGGAGCGGCGAAAGAAGATCTTCGGCAATGCGCCAAGCGCGGTGAGCGCCGACGCGCTCGACGACGCGGAGGCTCCGGACCGCGGGGCGCCGCGAGTGTACATGTCCGCGCGCCAAGCGATGGAGGTCGCGCTCAAGTCGGAGGAGAAGGCCTTCGACTACTTCGACTCCGCGCTGAAGTTCGTGAAGGACCCCGACGTGAAGAAACTCTTCGAGGAGCTTCGCGCCGAGGAGGTCCAGCACCAGGAGTACATCAAGAAGGCGCTCGCGAGCCTGCCGCCCGGACCGGACGTCGAGGAGGCGGACGCGGACGAGCCCGGGTCGGACGCCGGCTAGCCAGCGTCGGCGCACCCATACTCAGAGCGAATGGCGCGGCGGCGCGGCCGCGCGCGCGCCCGCGGTCCTCTCGTCAGGGGCCGGGGGGGCGGCAGACCGCCGCCCTGGAAGGCCTGCGGCCGGCGGGCAGCCGGAGCCACCCGTACCCACACAAAAGGGTCATCAAGTGGGGCCTTTTTCCCCAGTTGGGCAGAGGTCGTGTCCCACGATCTGCCTTGTCGAGGCTCAAGCCCGTCAGGGCAGGACCCGTTTCGTGTCCCGCGGGCATGGTCACATATCCCTGCAAATACGCCAAATTGGCCATGCTCCAGGTGTACCCCGGATGCGGGGCTGTAGGGCTCGGCGAGAATGCACTACATGGTTCCCCGAACGGGGGGCGCCATCTTTCCCGCGCGGTATCGCGGTTCCGTCCGGGGTGAGGGGCTCGACCCAGCGGGAGACGGCCAGCAAAGCCTGGCCTCGCCCAGGAGGGGACGTGAGTGACGGGCCCGGTTGAGCGCGGCGCTCCGAGGCGCCTTGCGGATTCGGAGAGGCACCAGGTCCTCGTTGAGTGGAACCGCACCGCGGTCGACCACCGCCCCGAGGCGACGATCCACGAGCTGTTCGCCGAGGAGGCCGCGAAGCGCCCCGACGCGCCGGCGGTCGTCGCCGGGAGCACCGTCCTGACCTACCGGGAGCTCGACCTCCGGTCGAACCGGCTCGCGCGCATCCTCGTGGAACGGGGCGTCGGCCCGGACGTCCCCGTCGGCCTCGCGGCCAAGCGGACGCCCGAGGTGGTCGTCGCGCTGCTCGGGATCCTCAAGGCCGGAGGAGCCTACCTTCCCCTCGATCCGGCCTACCCCCGGGATCGCATCGCGTGGATGCTCGAGGACGCCCGCGTCCCGGTCGTCGTCGGCGACACCCCGTCCACGTCCGCGCTGCCCGAGACGAAGGCCTCGCGCCTGCTCCTCGACGCGGAGGCGGCGGCGATCGCGGCGAAGCTCGCCGATCCCGTGCGCGGCGGCGCCACCGCCGAAAGCCTCGCGTACGTCATGTACACGTCGGGCTCGACCGGCCGGCCCAAGGGGACGCTCGTGCGCCACCGCGCCGTGAACCGGCTGGTGCGCGCCGTCGATTACGTGGCGCTCGGCCCGGACGAGACCCTGCTCTTCGCCGCCCCGCTCGCCTTCGACGCCTCGACCTTCGAGATATGGGGCGCGCTCCTGAACGGCGGCCGCGTCGCCATCCACCCCGAAGCCGTGCCCACCGCGCGTGGTCTCGCCGAGTCCATCCGCCGCCACGGCGTCACCACCATGTGGCTCACCGCCGCCCTCTTCAACATGGTGATCGACGAGGACCCGCAGGCGCTCTCCGGTCTCCGGCAGCTGCTCACCGGGGGCGAGGCGCTCTCTGTGCCCCACGTGCGCCGCGCGCTCCAGGCGCTGCCGTCCGTCCGTCTCATCAACGGGTACGGCCCCACCGAGTGCACGACCTTCACGACCTGCCACACCATCTCGCGCCCGCTCCCCGAGGGGCTGCGCTCCATCCCGATCGGGCGGCCCATCCGCGACACGAGCGTGTACGTGCTCGACGCGGACCGCCAGCCGGTCGCGCCGGGCGAGCCCGGCGAGCTGTACGTGGGAGGCGAGGGCCTCGCCCGCGGCTACCTGAACCGCCCGGACCTCACCGCCGAGCGCTTCGTCCCCGACACCGTCTCCGGGGCGAAGGAGGCGCGCCTCTACCGCACCGGCGACCTCGTGCGCTGGCTTCCCGACGGGACCATCGAGTACCTGGGCCGCGCCGACGAGCAGGTGAAGATCCGCGGATTCCGCATCGAGCCCGGCGAGATCGAGGCCGCGCTCCTCGCGGACCCGGCGCTCAAGACGGCGGCGGTCGTGGCGCGGGAGGACCGCCCCGGCGCGAAGAGGCTCGTCGCCTACCTCGTCGCGCGCCCGGGCGCAGCGCAGCCGGTCCACGCCGACCTCCGCAAGCGCCTCGCGAAGTCGCTGCCGGAGGCCATGGTGCCCTCGGCGTTCGTCTGGATGGACGCCCTGCCCGTCACCGCCAACGGCAAGCTGGATCGGCGCGCGCTGCCCCCGCCGCCCCCGACCCGGCCGGCGCTCGCCCAGGAGTACGTGGCCCCGGCGAGCGAACTCGAGGTGAAGCTCGGAGCGCTGTGGGCCGACGTCCTCGGCGTCGAGCCGGTCGGTCGCGACGACGGGTTCTTCGACCTCGGCGGCTCCTCGCTCCTCGCGGTGCGGATGGTGAGCCGCGTTCGCGACGAGCTCGGCATCGACGTGCCCCTCGTCCAGCTCTTCGATCGCCCGACGCTCTCGGGGTTCGCGGCGGCGGCCGCCGCCGCGTCGACCCCCGCCGCACCGGCGGCTGCGCCGGGCGTGACCCCGGCGCGACCGGGGAGTCGGCGCGAAGGGCGCGTCGACGTGGCGGTCGTCGGCATGGCGGGCCGATTCCCGGGCGCCGCGGACGTGGACCTCTTCTGGAAGAACCTCGTCGAGGGGGTGGACGGGACCACGTTCTTCTCCGACACCGAGCTCGATCCGACGGTCCCGGAGGACCAGCGCCGCGACCCGGCCTACGTGCGGGCACGAGGCATCCTCGAAGGCGCCGACTTGTTCGACGCCGCCTTCTTCGGCATGGGGCCGCGGGAAGCCGAGATCACCGACCCGCAGAACCGGCTCTTCCTCGAGACCGCCTGGGAGGCGCTCGAGCGCTCCGGCCACGTTCCCGCCTCCTTCGCGGGCCCGATCGGCGTCTTCGGCGGGAAGTACAACAACACCTACTTCGAGCGGAACGTCGCGACCCGTCCCGACCTCATCGAAGCCTTCGGCGCCTTCAACACCATGGCCGCGAACGAGAAGGACTACGTCGCGACGCGGGCCGCGTTCAAGCTCGACCTCACCGGACCGGCCGTCTCCATCCACACCGCCTGCTCCACCTCTCTCGTCGCGATCTGCGCCGCCGTGGAGAGCTTGCGGCGAGGAGAGTGCGATCTCGCGCTCGCCGGTGGTTCGTCCGTGACCGTTCCGGTGAGGAGCGGCCACGTCTACCAGGAGGGCTCGATGCTCTCCTCGGACGGGCGGACGCGGCCCTTCGATGCCGGGGCGACGGGCACGACCTTCAGCGACGGCGTGGCCGTCGTGGTCCTGCGCCGCCTCGAGGACGCGCGCAGGGACGGGGACCAGGTCTACGCCGTCATCCGCGGCACGGCCGTGAACAACGACGGCGCCCGGAAGGCGAGCTTCACCGCGCCCAGCGTGGAGGGGCAAGCGGCAGTCGTGGCCATGGCGCAGGCCGACGCGGAGGTCGACGCCCGGAGCATCTCCTACGTGGAGACGCACGGGACCGCGACGCCGCTCGGCGACCCCATCGAGGTCGAGGCTCTGTCCCGGACGTTCCGGCGGGCGACGGCCGACCGCGGGTTCTGCGGCATCGGATCGGTGAAGAGCAACGTCGGGCACCTGACGATCGCCGCGGGCGCGACGGGCTTCATCAAGACCGCGCTGTCGCTGCACAACGAGACCCTGCCGGCCACGATCCACTTCCAGACGCCGAACCCCGCGCTCGGGATCGAGAAGAGCCCGTTCTTCGTGGTCCGGGAGATCACTCCGTGGAAGCGGGGAGGCGAGCCGCGCCGGGCCGGCGTGAGCGCCTTCGGGGTCGGCGGCACGAACGCGCACGTGGTCCTCGAGGAGGCACCCCCGCAGGAGCCGTCGGGGCCGGGGCGTCCGAAGGAGCTCCTCGTACTCTCGGCGCGCACGCCCGAGGCCCTCGACGCGAGCTGCGCGCGCCTCGCCGCGTGGCTCCGGGAGCATCCGGACGCGTCTGTCGCCGACGTCGCCCACACCCTGCAAACCGGGCGGGCGGGGTTCGCCCACCGGCGCTTCCTCGTCGCGGGTTCGGCGGCGGACGCGGCGGCGCAGCTCGCCGAGCCGAAGAAGCTCGCCGGGCGCAAGCTCGACGCCAAGCCCTTCGCGCCGGTGTTCCTCTTCCCCGGACAGGGCTCTCAGTACGTCCGCATGGGCGAGGAACTCCTCGGCGAGCGGGTGTTCCGCCGCGAACTCGACCGGGTTTGCGACGTGGTCCGGCCGTTCCTGGAGCGGGACCTCCGCGACGTGCTCTACCCCGCGGCCGGCGGCGAGGAGGCGGCCGCGGAGATCCTCCGGGCCACCGCGTACACGCAGCCGGCGCTCTTCGCGATCGAGTGGGCGCTCGCCTGCCAGTGGCGCCACTGGGGCGTCGAGCCGGTGGCCATGGCGGGCCACAGCGTCGGGGAGTTCGTGTGCGCCGCCATCGCCGGCGTCATGGCGCCGGAGGACGCCGCCGCGCTCGTGGCCGAGCGCGGGCGCCTCATCGGGGCACTGCCGCCCGGCGCAATGCTGTCGGTGAACATGTCGGCCGAGGGTGCGCTCCCCCTCCTCGACGACCCGATGCTCGCCATCGCGTCCGAGAACGCGCCGGGTCTTTGCGTCGTCGCCGGGCCGGCCGAGGCGGTGGCGCGCGTCCAGAAGCGCCTCGACGAGCAGAAGATCGTGTGCCGCCCGCTGCACACCTCGCACGCCTTCCACTCGCCGATGATGGACCCGGCCGTGCCGGTGTTCGCGGAGAAGGTCCGCCGCGTGCGCCTTTCGCCGCCGCGGATCCCGTTCGTCTCGACGGTCACCGGGGCCTGGATCACTCCCGAGCAGGCGCAGGACCCGAGCTACTGGTCGCGCCACCTGCGCGAGACGGTCCGCTTCGCGGCCGCGGCGGCCGTGCTGGTGTCGGAGCCGGGGCGTCTGTTCCTGGAGGTCGGCCCTCGCACCACCCTGACGACGCTGACGCGCCGCCAGGTGAAGGACATCCTCGCGAAGCCACTCGTGTCCTCGCTCGCCGACCAGGCGGGGAGCGGGGTCGAGTCGGCGGCGCTCCTCGGGGCGGTCGGACAGCTCTGGGCGAACGGCGTGGCGCTCGACTGGAAGGCCTTCCGGGAGGGGGAGCGGCGCCGCCGCCTCGTGCTTCCCACCTATCCCTTCGAGCGCAAGCGCTTCTGGATCGAGCCGGCCCGAGCCGCGAGGGCCGAGGCGCCCTCGCCGGCCGCACGCGCCGCCGAGGCGCCACTGCCGGCCGCTCCCGTCTCCGCCGTGGCAGCCGCCCCCGCACCGCAGCCCGCCGCCTCCTCAACCGTCGCTACGACCCAACCGGAGCCGAACATGAACGCCGCACGCAAGGACAAGATCGCCGCCGACGTCCGGGAGCTCTTCGAGGAGGTCTCGGGGCTCGAGATCGGGGACGCGGACTCGACGTTCGTCGAGATGGGGATGGACTCCCTGTTCCTCACCCAGGCCGCCCTGCAACTGCAGAAGAAGTTCGGCCTCAAGGTCACCTTCCGCCAGCTCATGGAGAACTTCCCGAACGTGGCGGCCCTCACCGATCACCTCGACACCTGCCTGCCCGCCGACGCCTACGCCGACGCGGCGCCCGCCCCAGCCGCCGCTCCTACCCCCGCGCCGGTCCCCGTCGCCGTTTCCGCGGCGCCCGCCCCGGCCCTGGCGGCCCCTGTGGCCGTGCCCGCCGCGGCGTTCCAGACGCCCGCTCCCTCGACCGCACCGGCCGGCTCCATCCAGCACATCGTGGAGGAGCAGCTCCGGCTCATGGCGAACCAGCTCGCGCTCCTCGGGTTCGGCCCGGCCGTGGCCCAGGCTCAGGCATCGCCGCCGGCGGTGGCGGTGCAGACCCAGGCCCCGGCCGTCGTGGCGCCCGCGCCGGCCCCGGTCGCGACCGTGTCCGCGCCGCCTCCTCCAGCGGCGAAGCCGGCGAACGGCGCCGCAGCAAAGCCGGCGAACGGCGCGCAGCGCCCCGCCGAGGGCACCCCCGAGGAAGGAGCGGGCGCGCAGAAGTACGACGTGAAGAAGGCCTTCGGCGCCATCGCCAAGATCCACCTGACGGCCGACGAGATGTCGCCCCGTCAGCGCGCGCGCCTCGACGCCTTCATCCGGCGCTACGTCGCCCGCACGAAGACCTCGAAGCGGCTCACCCAGGAGAACCGGACCGTTCTCGCCGACCCGCGCGTGGTGACCGGCTTCAAGCCCACCATCAAGGAAATCGTCTACCAGGTGGTCGTCGACCGCTCGCAGGGCGCGCGCGTCTGGGACGTCGACGGCAACGAGTACGTCGACTGCCTGAACGGGTTCGGCGCGAGCTACTTCGGCTGGCAGCCGCCGTTCGTCACCGAGGCGGTGAAGCGGCAGCTCGACCGCGGCCACGAGATCGGTCCCATGACCCCCGTCGCCTACGACGCCGCCCGGCTCCTCTGCGAGCTCACCGGCATGGAGCGCGCCGGGTTCTGCAACACCGGCTCCGAGGCGGTGATGGGCTGCATGCGGATCGCCCGGACCGTGACCGGCCGCACCGTGATTGCGAGCTTCACCGGCGACTACCACGGCATCTTCGACGAGGTGATCGTTCGCGGGACGAAGAAGCTCAAGGCCGTCCCGGCGGCGCCCGGGATCATGCCCTCGTCCTCGCAGAACATGCTGATCCTCGACTACGGCACCGCCGAGTCGCTCGAGATCATCCGCCAGCGCGCCGACGAGCTCGCGGCGGTCCTCGTGGAGCCCGTGCAGAGCCGCCGGCCCGACTTCCGTCCGAAGGAGTTCCTGAAGGAGGTGCGGGAGATCACGCGGAAGTCCGGGACCGCGCTCATCTTCGACGAGGTCATCACCGGGTTCCGGGTCGCACCCGGCGGTGCCCAAGCGTACTACGGGATCCAGGCCGACCTCGCGAGCTACGGCAAGGTGATCGGAGGCGGGTTCCCCATCGGCGTCATCGCCGGGCACCGCCCCTGGATGGACGCCCTCGACGGCGGGCCGTGGCAGTACGGCGACGACTCGACCCCCACCGCGGGCGTCACCTACTTCGCCGGCACCTTCTGCCGCCACCCCCTCGCGCTCGCCGCGATGCGCGCGGTGATGGAGCACGTCAAGGCGCAGGGGCCCGCCCTCCAGGAGGGGATGAACCAGAAGACGGCGAAGCTCGCCGCGGACCTGAACGCGCACTTCCAGGCCGTCGGGGTGCCGATCGAGATCCGGAGCTTCTCGGCTCTCTGGAAGCTGTTCTTCACGCAGGACCTGCCCTACGGAGAGCTCCTCTTCCCGATGCTCCGGGACCGCGGGTTGCACATCCTCGAGGGGTTCCCCTGCTTCCTCACGACCGCGCACGGCGACGCCGAGGTGGCGTTCATCGTGAAGGCCTTCCGCGAGGCGATCGCCGAGATGCAGGAGGCCGGGTTCCTGCCGGAGGCGCCCAAGCGCCCGGCGGTCGACCCGTCCACTCCGCCGGTTCCCGGGGCGCGCCTCGGCCGCGACCCCGGCGGCAACCCCGCCTGGTTCGTCGAAAACCCCAAGCAGCCCGGCCAGTGGCTGAAAGTGAGCGATGCGTAAATGAGCTCCGGAAATCCCGTCGGCTTCGATCCGTTCGCCGGTCCCGCGATCGCGCAGGTCGTCCCGACGACCGAGTCGCAGCGGGAGATCTTCACCGCCACGCGGCTCGGCGATGAGGCGTCGCTCGCCTTCAACGAGTCCGGTTCGCTGCGGTTCTCCGGCCCGCTCGACGAGGCGGCGCTCCGCGGCGCATGGGGCGACCTCCTCTCCCGCCACGAGGTGCTGCGCTCGACGGTGAGTGGCGACGGGCGGACGCTCCTCGTCTCGCCTGCCGCTCCACCGGAGCTTCCGCTCCTCGACCTGTCGGGGCTTCCCGAGACGGAGCGCGCAACCCGGCTCGACGCGCTGCGCACGGCCGAGGTGGAGCGTCCGTTCGACCTGGAGCGCGGGCCGCTCACTCGCGCCACGCTCGTCCGGCTCGCACCGGAGGAGCACGTGTTCGTCTTCACCTCCCACCACATCGTCTGCGACGGCTTCTCCACGGGCGTGATGCTCCGCGACCTCGGGGCGCTCTACACGGCCCGCCGGTCCGGCAAGCCGTCGAAACTCCCCGAGCCTTTCGGCTGGGGCGCCTGGGCGAAGGAGCTCGAGGACTGGCAGGTGACCGAGGAGCATGCCGCCGACGAGAAGTTCTGGACGGGGCGCTTCGCGGACCTGCCGCCGGACCTCGACCTGCCCGCCGACCGCCGGCGTCCGCCGATGAAGACGTACGCGGCCGACCGCTACGACCACGTGCTCGCCGCGGCGCTCGTCGAGAGGCTCCGCAAGGCAGGCGCGAAGAACGGCGCGAGCCTCTTCGTTTCGCTGCTCGCCGGCTTCGAGGCGCTCCTCTACCGCCTCTCGGGGCAGGCGGACCTCGTCGTCGCGATCCCGTCGGCGGGCCAGGCGGTCGGGGGCCACCCCACGCTCGTCGGCCATTGCGTGAACACGCTCCCGGTCCGGACCGTCCTTGACGGCGAGGCGAGCTTCGCGAAGTTGCTCGGCGCGGTGCGGACGGCGATGCTCGACGCGCAGGACCACTCCTTGTTCACGCTGGGCGAGCTGCTCCGGAAGCTCCCCATCGCGCGCGACCCGAGCCGCCTTCCCCTCTCGTCGGTGTGCTTCAACCTGGACCAGGGCCTGCCGGGCGCCTCCCTCGGCTTCGAGGGCCTCCGCGTGTCGTTCGGGTCGAACCCCCGCCGCTTCGAGAATTTCGACCTGTTCGTGAACGCCGTGGAGCTCGAGGGCTCGGTGACCCTCGAGATCCAATACAACACCGACCTGTACGAAGGCGCGACGGTCCGCCGCTGGGCGGCGGCACTCGAGACCTTGCTCGCCGGCGCGGCGGAGGCACCCGAGACGCCGGTGTGGAAGCTGCCGGTCCTGCCCCCCGCGGAGGTGGCCAAGCTGGACGCCTGGAACGGCACCCGGGTGGCCGTGCCGCAGAAGAGCCTGCGCGAACTCGTGGAGGCGCAGGTGGCCCGCTCGCCCCAGGCGATCGCGGTCCTGCACGAGTCGGGCGAGGAGCTCTCCTACGCGGACCTCGATGCCCGGGCCAACCGGCTCGCCCACCGGCTCCGCGAGCTCTCCGTCGGCCCCAACGTCGTCGTCGGCCTCTGCCTCGAGCGGACCCCGGACATGGTGGTGGCGATGCTCGCGGTCGCGAAGGCCGGGGGCGGGTACCTCCCCCTCGACCCGACCTACCCGGCCGACCGCCTCGCGTTCATGCTCTCCGACGCGAAGGCCCCGGTGCTCGTCACCCAGGAGAGGCTGCGCGCGCTGCTCCCCGACCACGGCGCCAAGGTGGTCTCGCTCGACGGGGACGCGGCCGCGCTCTCCGCGAAGCCGCCGACGCCCCCGCCTCCGCCGCCCAACGCCTCGCTCGAGGACGTGGCCTACGTCATCTACACGTCCGGGTCCACCGGCCGGCCCAAGGGCGTTCTCGTCCCCGTGCGCGCGGTCGCGAACCTGCTCCACTTCACCCGCGAGAAGCCCGGGATGTCGGCGAAGGACACGGTGGTGGCGATCACCACGCTCTCCTTCGACATCGCGGTGTTTGAGCTTTGGCTGCCACTCGCGGTCGGCGCCCGCATCCTCCTCGCCTCCAAGGACGCCGCCGCGGACGGGGCGATGCTCCTCGACCTGTGCAAGAGGTGTGGCGCCACCATCCTGCAGGCGACGCCGGCCACCTGGCGGCTCCTCATCGGGGCCGGCTGGTCGAAGGATGTGCCCCTCAAGGTGATCAGCACCGGCGAGGCGCTCCCCCTCGACCTCGGCGAGCAGCTCGTCGAGCGCTCCGACGACGTCTGGGACATGTACGGACCCACCGAGACGACGGTCTGGTCGACCTGGTGGAAGGTGCCCCGGCCTCTGTCGCAGGTGCTCATCGGCAAGCCGCTGTGCAACACGCAGCTCTACATCCTCGACCGCCACATGCAGCGGGTGCCGGTCGGCGCGGTGGGGGAGCTGTACATCGGCGGCACCGGCGTCGCGCTCGGCTACCACGATCGTCCGGACCTGAACGCGGAGCGGTTCGTCGAGGACCCGTTCCTCCCCGGCAGCCGCATGTACAAGACGGGCGACCTCGCACGCTTCCGCGACGACGGCGACGTCGAGTACCTCGGCCGCAACGATCACCAGGTGAAGGTCCGCGGCTTCCGCATCGAGCTCGGCGAGATCGAGGCCGTGCTCTCCCGCCACCCGAACGTGAAGCAGGCGGTCATGCTCGCCCGCGAGGACCGCCCCGGCGACGTGCGGCTCGTTGCCTACGTGACGGGCAAGGAGGGGGCGGCGCCCGGCGAGGACGAGCTCCGCGACCACGCCAAGCGTTTCCTCCCGCAGTTCATGGTCCCCCAGCACTTCGTTCGGCTCGACGCCTTCCCGCTCACGCCGAACGGCAAGGTAGACAAGAAGGCGCTGCCGGCGCCGGACGGCTCGGCCTCCAAGACCGAGTACGCGCCGCCGCGGACCGAGGCGGAGAAGCGAATCGCCGCGATGTGGGCCGAGTCGCTCGGCCTGCCCCGCGTCGGCATCCATGACAACTTCTTCCACCTCGGCGGCCACTCGCTCCTCGCCTCCCAGATGATCACCCGGCTCGCGCGCGAGGACGGCATCGCCGTGCCGCTGCGGAAGATCTTCGAGGCCCCGACCGTGGCGCAGTTCGCGCCCCTGCTCTCGGGGAGCCGCAAGGCTGAGCGCATCCCGCGCCTCGAGGGGAACGGCCCCTGGCCGCTGTCCCTGGTCCAGCGCCGGCTGTGGATGCTCGAGCAGCTCGACCCCGGCCGCATGGTCTGGAACCTCCCGTCGGCCTTCCGCCTGAAGGGACGCATCAACGTTCCCGCGCTCGAGAAGGCCGTCGAGGAGTTCGTCCGTCGCCACGAGGCGGTGCGAGCCAAGGTGCGCTGGGAGGGCGACGTGCCCGTGCTGGACGTCGGCCCGGCCCCCGAGGTGAAGCTCCCGGTCGAGGACCTCACGCACCTGCCGCTCGAGGCCGACCGCCTCGAGATGGCTCGCCGGCTGATCGTCGACGACGTGCGGCGGCCGTTCGACCTGTCCGCCGGGAAGCTCTACCGGGTGCGGCTCTTCAAGATCGGGGAGGACGACCACCTCATCATGTGGATCCCGCACCACTTCGCCTGGGACGGGTGGTGCTTCGACCTCTTCCTGAAGGAGATCGACGCCCTCTACGACGCCTTCCGTCAGGGGAAGACGCCGCCGCTCAAGGCGCCGCCCGTGCGGTACTTCGACTTCGCCGCCTGGCACGAGACGTGGCTCGAGACGCCCGAGGTGAAGAAGCAGGCGCAGTGGTGGAACGACCAGCTCGGCGCGACGCCCACGCCGCTCGAGCTCCCGACGGATCGGCCGCGCCGCCCCCGGCAGGGCGAGGACGGGGACAGCATCCTCGTGCACGTGCCCGCCGCGGACGTCGAGGCGATCAAGGCGCTCGGCCTCGCGAACGATGCGACGATCTACATGGTCACGCTCGCCGCGTACGTGGCGCTGCTTTCGCGCTGGAGCGGACAGGACGACGTGGTCGTCGCCACACCGGTCCGCGGCCGCGTCCAGCCCGACGTCGAGGACGTGGTCGGTCCGTTCGTGAACACCCTCGTGCTGCGAAACCGCCTCGACGGGGATCCGACGTTCCGGGAGCTGCTCGCGCGCGTCCGCGCGAGCTCGCTCGACGCCTTCTCGCACCAGGACGTCCCCTTCGAGCACCTGGCCATGAGCCGCAACCCGGCCTACCGGGCGTTCTTCTCGTTCCAGGACGCTCGAGGCCGGCCGCGCCGGATCGGGGACCTGGACATGGTCCAGTTCCACGTGCTGCAGCCCGCAGCGTCCACCGACGTGAGCCTCTGGGTCATGGAGAGCCCGGCTGGGCACCTCGCCGGCGGCCTCACCTTCGCGACCGCGATCCTCGACCGCTACACCATGGAGCGGTTCCTGAAGCAATGGCACGCGCTCCTGCGCGACGCGGTGCAGCACCCGGACAGGCCGGTCTCGCAGCTCGCGCTGCAGGACACCGAGGATCGCCGCCAGTTGCTCGCGCGCGGCGAGGGTCCGGCGCTCGTCGGGGCGCTCTCCTCGGCGCCCGCCCACATCGATGCCCTACTGGAGAAGGACGGCCAGGCACCCGCCGTCCTGGCGGGAGGCAAGGCGGTCACCCGCGCCGAGCTCGACGTCCGCGCGCGCCGCGTCGCGCAAGGGCTGAAGACGCTCACCGACGGGGCGGAGCCGGCGGTTGCGATCCTCATGGAGCGCTCCCCGGCGGCGGTCGCGGCCGTGCTCGGCACCTGGAAGGCCGGCATGGCGGCCATGCCGCTCGACCCGATGCAGCCGGCCGAGCGCCTCGCCCGCATCCTCGCGGATGGGCGCCCGGCCGCGGTGGTCGCGTCGCGCTCTCAGCTCGCCGCTCTGCCAAGCGGCAACTGGCGCGCCCTCGCGATCGAGGACCTGGAGGCGGCGGAGCCCGCCGCGCGGCAGGCTCCTCCGGGGGCGGATGCCCTCGCGCTCGTGCTGTACGTCCCCGGGCCCGGAGGCGAGCCCTGCGGCGTGGAGCTCACCCATGGGGCGCTCGCAGCCGGCCTCGTTTCCGCCCGGGGCGCGCTCGGCCTCTCGGAGGGGGAGGTGGTCGCCGCCGCCGCCCCGGCAGGCGGCCCGCGGTCCCTCCTCGAGACCTGGCTGCCGCTCGTCACGGGCGCCCGCCTCGCGCTTGCTCCGCGCGAGGCCGTGCAGCCTCGCGCGCTGGCCGCGTTCCTCCAGGGCGTGGGCACGAGCCTGTTCGTCGCGCCGGCCCCGGTGTTCCGTCAGCTGCTCGCCGTGGGCTTCGCCGGCGGGTCGTCGTTCCGCGCCGCCGTGGAGGCCCCGCTCGACGACGAGCTCGCCGCGGCGCTCACCCCGCGGGCGGACGCGGTGCTCGAGGTCCTCTGCACCGCAGAGGCGGCGGGCGTCGCGGCCGTTCGGCGGGCGGACGCGACCGGAAAGGCTGCGCTCTCGGTCGCACCCGGATTCCGGATGCGGGTCGTCGATCGATCGGGCGAGCTCGTTCCCGAGGGGATCCCGGGTGAGGTGGCGCTCGGCGGACCGGCGGTGGCCCGCGGCTACCGCGGACGGCCGGCGCTCGCCAGCGAGCGCGTCATCGCCGTGGAGGGCGAGCGGCTCTGGCGGACGGGGGAGTGGGCTCGCTGGCACGAGGGCCTGCTCGCGATGAAGGGGCGCCGCGACGGGCGGAGCGAGGTCCGGGGCGTCCGGTTCGAGCCCGCCGAGCTCGAGACCGCGCTCATGGCGCATCCGGCGGTGGCAGACGCGGCGGTGGCCGCCCGGGAGGATCGCCCGGGCGAGGTGAGGGTCACGGCCTACGTGGTCCCGCACCCCGGCGCCGCGTATACCGACTCGGAACTCCGGGCGCACCTCCGGTCGCGCGTGCCCGAAGCGCTCGCGCCGCAGCACGTCGTGGAGCTCGCCGCCATCCCGCGGCGCGCGAACGGGGCGGTGGACCGGGCGGCACTTCCGGCCCCGGCCCGCGGCGCCAGCGGCCCGAAGGTGGACCCGCGCACCGACGCGGAGAAGCTCGTGGCCGCCCTCTGGCGCCAGGCGCTCGGCATCACCTCCGTCAGCGTATCCGACAACTTCTTCGAGCTCGGCGGTCACTCGCTCGCCTGCCTCCAGATGCTGTCGCGCCTGGAGCGGGAGACGGGCAAGCGCCTCTCGCCCCGGGCGGTACTGCTCGACTCGCTGGAGCAACTCGCCGCCCGGGTGACCGCCCCCGAGGGAACGGCGCGGACGACGTAAGGAGGGGCACGTGGAACCGGTCTCCTTCGGGACGAGCGATCGCCAGCTTCTCGGCATCTACTACCCGCCCGAGGGAGACGCGGTCCGGGACGCCGCGGTGCTGGTCTGCGGCCCCGGGCCGCAGGAGTACATGCGCACGCACTGGGCACTCCGCAAGCTCGCCGCCCAGCTCGCCCGCCGCGGATTCCCGGTGATGCGCTTCGACTACTTCGGGACGGGCGATTCCGCCGGGGAGACGGTGGAGGGGCGCCCGAGCCTTTGGGTCGAGGACGTCTCCGCCGCGGCCCGAGAGCTCCTCGACGTGTCCGGCGCCTACGCCGTCTCGGCGGTGGGACTCAGGCTCGGAGCGTCGCTCGCGGCGATGGCCTCGTCCGGCGGCCTCGAACTCGAGGATCTCGTGCTCTGGGAGCCCGTTGTCCGCGGAGCGACCTACGTGGACGAGCTGCGGGCCATCGCTGCGCGGAAGTACGCCGAGTTCCTGTTCCCGCCGGACCAGAGCCCGGGTTCCGGGCAGCTTCTCGGGTACCCGTTCCCGACCGAGGTCGAGGGGGAGACGCGCGCCGTGGACCTCACCCGCACGCCGCCGCGGGCGCGGCGCCGGGTGGTGGTGGCCCTGGCGGACGAGCGTCCGGAGTACATCGAACTCCGGGCGAAGCTCGAGGAGGAGGCCGGGCGTGGCGGGGCGCCGGTGGCCTGGCTCCATCAGGCCGAGGAAGGGGCGGACACGATCGACGGGGCGTTGCTCTCGAACGCCGTCCTGTCCGCCATCGGAACCGCCCTGGAGGAGGCATGAGGGAGCGGGCTTTCACCTTCGGCGCCCACCGCAACCTGTTCGGCGTGCTCGCCGAGCCCGATCCGTCCGACGTGGCGACAGGCGCGCCCGCCGTCCTGCTCGCGAACATGGGAGTGAACCACCGCGTCGGGGCGAACCGACTATGGGTGAACCTCGCGCGCCGCCTCGCCCGCGAGGGCTTCCACTCGCTCCGGTTCGACCTCTCGGGCCTCGGCGACAGCCTGCCGCGCCCCGGCGTGCACGGGGACCTCGATCGGGCGGTCCTCGACCTCAAGGACGCGATGGACTTCGTCCAGTCGAAGGGCGGGCCCGCCACCTTTGCCGTGATCGGGCTCTGCTCCGGGGCGGATTCGGCACACGCGGTGGCCGTGGCGGATCCCCGGGTGAGCGCGGTGGCCTACATCGACGGCTTCGTGTGGAGGACACCCGGCTTCTGGCTCCGCTACTGGACCACTCGCAAGCTCGAGGGCGCCCGCTGGCGCCGGTACGTGCGCCGACGGGCGGCGCGCAAGCGCGGAGGGCCCAAGGAGTCGGGCGAGGCCCAGGAGATCTACCAGCGGGAGATGCCCACCCCGGAGCAGTTCCGGGCCGACCTGAAGGGCCTGCTTGAGCGGGGAACGGCGGTCCTCGCGGCATACACCGGCGGCCTCATGGACTACGCCTACCGGGATCAGATCCGCGAGATGGTCGGGGACCTCGCCCGTCACCCCCTCTTCGCGACGGACTACTTTCCGCGCGCCGACCACCTCTTCACCGACATCGCCGAGCACGAGAAGCTCCTCGGGAGCGTGTCCAGGTGGATGAAGGGGCGGGGGGTCCAGGCGGCCGTGAGGGAGAGCGCGTGAGGGGCGTGGAACCCACGATGGTTCTCGAGTCCGAGGGTGTCGAGGTGTGGGCGCTCGACCTCGCGCGCGCGCGCCCCGCCGCGCCGGGGGAGCTCTCGCCGGCGGAGGAGCGGAGGGGCTCCCGCCGGGTCTCGGAGGCTGACCGGCGGCGGTTCTCGGCGTCCCACGCGGCACTGCGGAGGCTCCTCGCCGCGAAGACCGGGATCGACCCGGCCGCCCTGCGGCTCGAGGAGGGGCCCCACGGGCGGCCGTTCTTGCCGGGCGGGCCCTCCTTCAGCATGACCCACGCCGAGGACCTCTGGCTCTGCGCGGTGGCACCAGGGCGCGAGCTCGGCATCGACGGAGAACGGATCCGCCCCGTTCCCGAGGCCCGCGACATCGCCGCGCGGTGGTTCACGCCTCGCGAGCGGGAGCGGGTCGCTGCCGACGAGGCCGACGGGCGCGGGGACGCGTTCCTGCGGGGCTGGGTGCGCAAAGAAGCCTTCCTGAAGGCGCTCGGCGTCGGGTTCTCCGTCGAGGGCGCGACGGCGATGGACCCGGACCCGCAGCGGTGGGCGGTCGTGGACCTCGACCCCGCGCCGGGCTACGTGGGAGCCCTCGTCGTGAACCGTCGTCATCCCTGAAGCGAGGAGGCCACGTGCTCGGCAGGCTCTGGACGGACGCAGTGGAGATGGCCCGGGCGGCGAAGATGCCGTCGGGCACGAAGTCGGCCGTGAAGGTCATGCTGTCGACCGACTCCTATCGGATCCTGTTCCTGAACCGGATCCGCGAGGCAGCGCGTCGCTTCCACATCCCGGTCGTGAACCACTTCCTCCGGGTCGTGCAGACCGCGATCTTCGGGATCGAGATCGACCGCGACGTGGAGATGGGCGACGGCGTCTACCTCGTGCACCCCCTCGGCGTGATCATCGGCGGGGACTCGAAGGTCGGTGCGCGGGTTCGCTTCTACGGGAACAACACGCTCGGCACCGTCCACGACGACGGCTATCCCGTCGTCGAGGACGACGTCTGGATCGGCGCCGGTGCGCGGATCCTCGGGCCCATCCGCGTCGGGGCGAGGTCCCGGATCGGGGCGAATGCCGTCGTTCTCGTGGACGTTCCGCCCGATCACGTCGCGGTGGGCGTGCCCGCGAAGATTCACCCCCGCAAGGACCTGGTCGCGGTTCCGGATCGGGCGGCAGCGACCTCGTAGGGCATGCGCCGCGCCGACCGAGGCGCGACAGCCGGCGGTGGTCGAGGGTAACCTCCGGCGGTCGGCTCGCCGCCCATGCCCCGCCCCCGCCCATCTGTCCGCGCTTTCGCCCTTCTCGTCCCGCCGGTGCTCCGCGCCGCCCCGGTCCGGTCCAATCTAGCGGCGTCGGTGGAGGCGGGCTGCCTCCCCGCGAAGGTAACCGAGGCGCGCCGCCTCTCCTCGCCCGCCGGGGAGGACACGCCCAGCCGGTGGTCGCCCGTCGACACCCTCGCCCGTGGGGGTCGGGTAGCGCTCGCAGAGGCCGCCGCCGCGCCCTCCTCCGCGGTGGCGTGGCGGCACGGAGACCGCTCTTGAGCGCGGCCCCGAGGCCGCGGTCCGGGCCGCCCGCCCTGCCCGCGCGGTTCGTGTTGGTCCGCCCGCGGCGGCCCGAGAACCTCGGAGCTGCCGCGCGCGTGCTCGCGAACTTTGGCTTCGACGACTGGGCGATCGTCGGACCCGGTCCGCACGACTTCGCGACGGCGCGGCGCGTGGCGGTGCACGCCGAGGCGCTCCTCGATCGGCCGGCGGTGGTGGAGCACCTGGACGAGGCCGTTGCCGACTGCACGCTCGTCGTGGGCACGACCTCGCGCAAGCTCCGCGGGCGACGGGCGATTCCACCCGCCGAGGTGGCCCTCCTCGCCGCCCGGGAGCGCGGTCGCGGTCGCCTGGCGCTCGTCTTCGGCGACGAGCGCGACGGGCTCTCGGCCGAGGCCCTCGGCCGCTGCGACGAGGTCTCCACAATCCCGACGTCCGGCGCACAGCCGTCGCTCAACCTGGCGCAGGCGGTCGCCGTCTACGCGCACGCGGTGCGACAGGTGGACGCTGAGCCCACGCCCGCCGGCCCGGGCGAGGGCGCGACCGACGAGGAACTTCGGAGGCTGGAGGAAGCGCTGCGGCAGGCGCTCCGACGCTGCGGCTTCCTCGTGGGGCCCGAGCGCCACGCCGTCGAGGATCTCGTCGCGTCCCTGCGTCGCGCGCGACTTTCGCGCGGCGAGGTGCGCCTCTGGATGGCGGCCCTTTCGCGCCTCGCGTCCCCTCGCGCCTGATCTCAGTCGCCGGGCATCGACCGCGCGAGGACGGCGAGGACCTCGCGGGCGGTCGCGAGCTGCGAGGGGTCAAGCCCCTCGAGCGCACGCCGGGTCCGGGACTCCACCGTCCCGGGCGAGATCCGAACCCGCCTGCGGCCGCGCCCGGTCAGGTTCAACACGGCGCGGCGCGAGTCGAGGGGGTGGGGGGTGCGGCGCACGAGGCCCCGCGCGACCAAACGTCGCAGGACGCCGGTGAGCGAGCTCGGGTGCAGGTGCATCACGCGGGCGAGCTCGCCCGCCGAGATCCCCGGCACCCGCTCGATCAGCCGGAGTGCGAGGAACTGCGGCCCCGTCGTCCCCAGCCGCCTCTGCATGTCGCGCGAGGCGCGGGCGAGCGCGTGGTCCACCTCCCAGAGCGAGCGGAGGAAGATGAGGACCGGGTCAAAACGCTCGACCTGCGATTCGACGGTCGGCGCGCTCCGATCCCGGACGCTCGCGGCTCTCCTCGCCATCCCCGAATGGGGTACCACAGCGTTCGCCTGAAGTGAAGCGACGAGGCGGGGGGGATCGCGGCCTCACCCCTCGCATATGATGGCTGCATGTCGAGCGCCCGCCCGCGAAGGAGCGCCCTCTACGTTCCCGGCCACAACGCCCGGGCCGTGGAGAAGGCACGGTCCCTTCCGGCCGACGTGCTGATCTTCGACCTCGAGGACGCGGTGGCGCCGGCGGTGAAGGAAGAGGCTCGCGGGCTGGTGCTCGCGGAACTCGCGCGCGGGGGATTCGGCCATCGGGAGCGCGTCGTGCGCGTGAACGGGGCGACCACCCCCTGGGGAGCCGGCGACCTCGAGGCGGTCGCTCGCGCGCCGGTGGACGCCGTGCTCCTCCCCAAGGTGGAAGGCCCTCGCGAGGTCGGGGACGCCGAGAGACGGCTCGCTGCGCTGGCCACCCCTCCGAGCGTGGCCCTGTGGGCAATGCTCGAGACCCCGAGGGGCGTGCTGAGGGCCGCGGACGTCGCGGGGGCGGGCGGGCGGCTGGCCTGCCTCGTCGCCGGCACCTCGGATCTCGTGAAGGATCTGCATGCGCGGCACACCCCGCGGCGCCTCGAGGTCCTGACGGCCCTCTCACTCGTCGTGCTCGCGGCGCGCGCCCACGGACTCGCCGCCCTCGACGGGGTCCACCTCGACCTGGCCGACGACGCTGGCTTCGAGGCCGCCTGCGAGCAGGGCGTCGACCTCGGGTTCGATGGCAAGACGCTCGTACATCCCAAGACGATCGCGCCCGCCAACCGGCTCTTCGCGCCGTCGGCCGAGGCCGTCGCGCACGCCCGGCGCGTCATCGAGGCTCACGCGGAGGCGGTCGCACGCGGCATCGGGGTGGTGGTGGTCGACGGGCGTCTCGTCGAGAGCCTCCACGTGCTCGAGGCCCGACGAGTCATGGAGCTCGGCGAGGCGGTGGCGGCGCTCGGCCCCACGTGCCCGTGAACCTCACGGGAGCCGGCCCTGGTAGGAGACCAGGATCCTCGATCGGCTCAAGCGGATGGGGGAGCCGAGCAGGACGTTCGCGAGCTCTCTCGCCCACGGATCCTTGAGGAGCCGCGGAAGGAGCGTGGACGGGCTCAGGTCGAACCCGACCGGCTGGAGCCCGACGGACAGGAGGGACCGCAGGTGGTCCGTCCGCTCCGGACGGGTCTGCAGGAACGGTGGCGCGCTCAGGTCGCAGTCGGCCCGGGCCCCGGTGGCGAGGGCGAGGAGGACCGCGGCGATGATGACGCGACCCTTGTCGAAGGCGGTTGGCGACGTCATGGCGCTCTCCCGGTGCGCCAGGGGAGGGTGGCGCATCCACCGAAAGGAAAAGCGACGCCGCCGCCTCTGACACACCCTCGCGGTCTCGGCTCGCGGCCGTCGGGGGAAAACGAGGCGCGCCCCGCACGAACGGTCGTGCGGGGCGCTTGGGCAAAGAGGGGTCAGCGGACGGGGGAGGCGTCTAGGCGCCCGCCATCACGACCTCGAGGAAGGTGCTGGGCTTGCGGCTCATCGCGGCGCGCACGCAGCGGACGTAGCAGCGAACTCCCCAGAGCCGGATGATCGTGACCGAGTGCCGCAGGACGTCCTTGCCAGTGATTACGCCGCGCATTTGCTACCTCCTGCCTGGCAGACAGGGGATGGGATGGGACCTGACGCCGCCGAGGCGGTCCTCGGCGGGTTGCGGCGGGAGGGCGACGGGGGACCCCGTGCACCCGCACGGGGCCTCCCTGCGGGGGGCCGCTCGTGGACGCACCGGGCGGGAGACGCGAGCGTCTAGGCAGCGACGCCCGCCGCCGGAGCGGTGGCCTCGTCGCCGATGGCCACGCGTAGCGCGTCGTACACGTGGCGCTTGACGAGGAACTCCGCATGACTGCTCTCCACCTCGATGTTGCGCACCTGCGGATCGAAGTCGCGGTCGACGAGGGCGTGTGGATAGGGGACGAGGCGATCGCGTCGGGAGAACATCGACACGAGCGACACGTGGGCGGGCCAGGCTCCTTCCCGGAGGCGGCGGACAAACGCGCTCCGCGACACGAGTTGGAGGATCGCCGGCGCCAGGGGGGCGACGGGCAGCGCGAGCCAGGCCATCGGGCTCCCCTGGTGCGGCGTCCCCAGCGTGACGACCGTACGCACGAAGCGGTGGCCGCCGAGCCGCTTGACCCAGTAGGCCGCGACGAGGCCGCCCTTCGAGTGGCCCACCACGGTCAGGGGGGCGAGGCGGGGTTGGAGCCGGTAGAGCGCTTCGACCCGCGCGGCCACCATCCGGGCGAGCACCTCCACGCGCCCGGTGTTGAATCGGCCTGCGAGGCCATCCGGGCGGACGGAGAATACGTGGTGGCCGTCCCGGCGCAAGCGGCGGCGCAGTACCCGCAGCGTTCGTCCCGTCGAGAAGAGTCCGTTCAGGAGGAGCACCGGGCCGCCTCGGGCGGACACCTCGGCCTCGGACACTCGCACGTCGCGGCCGTCGAGCTCCGTCCAGCCGGCGACCCGGGACCGGGAAGGCTTCGCGATTCCGGGAAGGCGCTCCACCCCGGAAGGCGCCCCACCGGCGTGTCGAGACCACTGCGATCCGGCCGTCCATGAGGTCTCCATCCGCGGCTCCTGCCGCATGGACAGGGTCCGGCGCCATTCCTGACCGGCGCGCGAGGCGTCCGCGGCGACGACCGGTGGGGTTCAGGAGCGCGCAGGCCGTGCAGCGTGCGCGGAGCGAGGTCGCTACCCATCGAGGCGAGAAAAGACCTGGCGTGAAGGGCGGCTCGCCGCCCTTCACGCCAGGCCGAAATCGGTCACTTACAGGGGGATGACCTTGATGGGGCCGCCGTACTCGTGGTGGTGCCGGCGGTGGCAGTCGTCGCGCTCGTAGCCGTAGCCGTAGTCGTAGCCGTCGTACTCGCGCTCACGGCCGTAGCAGCCGCCGGAGACGGAGGTGAGCTCGCGCTCGCTGATCTTCTTCAGGTTGCTGCTCGTCTGGATCTTCTTCGCGTTCATCGTCTTTCCTTTCATGCGTCGGTTTGTGGGTGGGTCTGCTGCGTTCGCTCTCGCTTGCTGCGTCCTGCTACCTCTGAGACAGGGAAGGCGGCGAAAGCTGACGGCGGCACGCGACGGGCCTTCGGGCTTCTGGAGCGGCTGTGGTGGCGTGCCCGCGCGCCGCAGGGGCCGGAGATCCCGGTTCCTGCAAAGAGAAGGCGTGAAGGGCGGCTCCCGCCCTTCACGCCAGGTGGCCTTCTCTCGTCGATCTACGAGGGGCTGAGCTTCTCCCAGCCCTCCTGGTGCCGGTGGTGCCGACGGTGCTCGTACCCGTAGCCGTAGTCGTAGTCGTAGCCGTCGTACTCGCGCTCGCGGCCGTAGCAGCCGCCGGAGACGGAGGTGAGCTCGCGCTCGCTGATCTTCTTCAGGTTGCTGCTCGTCTGGATCTTCTTCGCGTTCATGGTTCTTCCTTTCGTGGTCGCGTGTGTGTGGGTTTCCGGTTTGGCTCGCCTCTCTCGCTCGCCTCGCCGTTGCTGCTGGCTTCAAGACAGGGCTCCCGGCCCAAACTGACCGGCGAGCCGCAAGGGCGAGGGTCGTGGAGCGCCAGCGGGCGCGTAATCGAACCCTTGGCGGGGGCGGGAGGCGAAGACGAGGGACGCTAAGGGATCGACGGCGGGTGCCCCCGGCCGTTCTCGTCGCCCCCGGGTGCTTGCGTCGCCGCGGCGAGCGCCCGCGCATCGAACTCGTACAGCCGGGCGACGCGCCTTGCGGCGGTGGCGGGGGCGTCGCGCCCGGGGCCGTCGGTCAAGCTCTCCCGGAGGGCGTAGAGCACCGACGTCGGCGAGCCGACGTCCACCTCCAGGAAGCTGCTTCGGGTGGGGCGCCCTCCGCGGTCGAGGGAGACGCGGAGGTATCCCGGGACGCCCGCCGACGCCGCGCCCAGCAGACCGAACGCCTCCAGGTGAGGCGGGGACGAGGCGCCGTAGAAGGCGCCCAGGAACGACGCGCCCGGATCGATGCGCTTCACATCCGTGGCCGCGAGTGCCCCCCGGTCACCCGGGAGGCGGAGCAAGGTGCCGTCGAAGGAGTCGGCGAAGAGGAGGACGCGCCTTCCCCGCGCGGCCGCCGCGTTCACCCGCTCGACGGCAGCCCCGGGGGTGGCCGGCGGAGCTGCGCCGTCGGCGGGGCCAAGGCGCGCGAGCAGCGCGCGAAGGCGTTCCGCGCCCCGCGCGAGCTCCGCCGCGGACTCGGCGCCGTGTCCCCACGAGCGGGCCTCCTCCGCGGATGCGGGGAGGAGGTCGAGGACCTCGAGCGAACCCAGGTCGAGTCCGCGCAGCCCCAGAACGGCCCGGCACGGTGTCCGGACCGCGCCGAGGTGCCCCACCTCGACGTGGAGGAATGCCCGGACGGGTGGCAGGCGGTACTGCGCCACGCGGCTCGAGTTTGCCGTGGGGTCGTCGACGACGAGAAGGTCTGCGCGAGTCGCCTCGGCGATCATCCGGAGCGGGTGCCCGGCCCAGTGCAGCGCCGCCGCGCTCCACAGTACCCTTTCCTCCTCGGCGGTCGCCCGGATGACGTGGCCCCTCGCCGGGCTCGCCGCAGCCCCTCCCTTGAAGACCGCGGCCAGGACCTCCGGGAAGGTGGCTGCGGTGCCGAACACGTACCAGAACGCGACCACCCGCTCGGCCTGCAGCTGCTCGACGAAGTGCTTCTTCAACGCTCGCCGCGAGGCCTCCACCAGCTCGGGGCGAGCTGCATCGCTCGCGAGCTCTCGCAGGGCGCGGTTCACGTTCCACTCGACCGCATCCTCGGCGGCGACGCGCTTCACGACGAGGACGCTTCGCGCACCCGCCTGGCCGAGCTCCCGGAGGAACCCTTGCGGGAGCGCGGCGCTGATCGACTCGTACGCGACGTCGCGAACGGCGAGCGCGGTGGCCGTCGCGCTCCAAGACTGACCTAGGGCCGGGCGCCCATGCGCCAGGGCGAATAGGAGGACAAGGGGGCGACCGATCACCCGCCGCCCGAGCCCGCTACTCGACAAGCCCCTGGTCTCGAGCCATCTTCGCAAGGCGGTCCTTGAGGCGCTCGAAGCGCTTCATCAGGGTGAGAGGCTGGACGGGCTCGCCCTGGTCGGCAAGGATCTCGGCGACCTCGGTCCAGGAGAGGCCCTGGTCGACCCGGAGCACGAGCAGCGACTGGTCCTCGACCGACAGGGACTCGCGCAGCCGGTCCAGGGCGTCCTTCTGGCGCGCGACCCGGACCACGGTCTTCGTCCGGATCGACTCGGCGAGCGCGGAGGCCTCCCCCGTCGCGAAGGGCCGGCCCCGCCGCCTCCAGGCCTCGTTTCGGAGGTTGAGGGCGGCGTACCAGGCGACGCGGTACGCCCAGGTCTTGAGGGAAGATCCGAAGCGAAACGTCGGCAGGCCCTTCCAGACGTTCTCCGCGAACTGCGAGAAGGCATCCGCGGCGTCGTCCTCGTCGCGCAGGACCGACCGCAGGTAGCCGAGCACGCTCGGCCCGAGCTCTTCCAGCGCCGCCGTCGCGGCGCCAGCCACGTCGCCGGCCTGGAGCAGACCCTGCACGCGCTCCTCGATCGACATGGTGGCGCATATATGGCCGGCACACTGACGGTGCCATCGGTGCGCCAGTACCTCGATGGGCCTTCCCATCGGCGACGGCGGGCGGGCCGTCGTTTGCGGTTCGGCCGGCGGGCCCAGTAGCATGCCCCCTTGAAGGGGGCGGCAAGCGAACGTTTCAGGACGTGGGGAGCGAGGACCGCGGTGGAGCATCTCGTCGTCTCGGTCGAGGACACCGAGGGGAACTCCAGGGCCGAGCACACCTTCCGCAAGTCACCGGCCAGGCTTGGGCGCAGCGGCCGAAACGAGCTTTGCCTCCCGCATCCCTTCGTCTCCGCCTGGCATGCCCTCATCGAGTTCGGGGCGGGAAGCATCGCCTACACCGACCTCGGGTCGACGAACGGCTCCGTGCTGAACGACGCCGACCTCGTTCCACACGAGGCCGCTCGGGTGGGGCGCGGCGACGTGGTCGTGATCGGACCCTACCATCTGACCTTCGAGCTCCGCGCGGCTCCGGCCGCAGCGCCACCCCGCCCGCCGGGTGCGGGTGGGGCGGCCCCGCAGCCGGTGGCCGAGCCGGGCCGGGTTCGCCCTGGCAGCATCACCGTCCTCATGCAGCAGATCGCGAGGGCGCCGCCCGCGGACGAGGGCCAGGACTGGAAGGACGTGCTCTTCCCAGGCGCCACCATCGGGCGCTTCGAGCTCATCCGGGAGCTCGGCCGCGGGGCGTTCGGGATCGTCTTCGAGGCTCGGGACCGTCAGCTCGGCCGGCTCGTCGCGTTCAAGGCCGTCCGGCCGGGCCGTCACTCGCAGGTCATGTTCCGCCAGGAGCGGCTGCAACGCGAGGCGGAGGCCGTGGCCCAGCTCTCCCATCCGAACATCGTGAACCTGTACGACGCGGGGAGCTGCCAGAGCGGCCCCTACCTCATCTTCGAGCTTCTGCGCGGCGAGACCCTGCAGGCACGCATGCGGCGCGCCGCCGTGCCGCTGGCCGAGGCGCTCGACGTAGCAATCCAGGTCGCCTGGGCGCTCGACCACGCCCACGCGGCCAGGGTCGTGCACCGCGACCTCAAGCCCGCGAACGTCTTCCTGTGCACCGGAGGGCGCGTGAAGGTGCTCGACTTCGGGATCTCCCACGTCCTCGGCGCGGGGGACGCGAGGGCCGTGGGAACGCCCGCGTACATGGCGCCCGAGCAGTGGAGAGAGGGTCCGCAGGACGCCCGCACCGACATCTTCGGGGCGGCGGCAATGTTCTTCGAGACGTTGGCCGGGCGGCTGCCCTACCAGGTCACGGCGGGGCACAGCACCGTGCTCGACCGGGGGGCGAGGCCGCCGGTCGAGGGCCTCCAGGTACCGCCGCCCCTCAAGGACCTCCTTCGCGCGGGCCTCGCCGCGGACCCGGCGGAGCGTCCCGGCGACGGGCACGCCTGGCTCATGTCGCTCCTTTCCATCCAGCGGGAGCTCGACCACAGCCACATCGTGGACCTGCTCCTCGACAAGGACGAGGAACTCCGCGCGAGGCCGGCCGTCCCCGGGGCGCGGGCGCACCGAGGACATCTGAGGGCGCTCCGGATCGCGGCCGTGGCCGTCGGCGCACTCGCTGCGCTGGCCCTCGCGGTGTGGCTGGCGCTTCGCTGACTCCTCTCACTCGAGCATCTTCATCGCCGTCGCCAGGCTGCGGTGCATGCGATTGAAGGCGACTGCCAGGATCGAGATCTCGTCCCGCCCGCGGACCGGAAGCTCGGGCATGTCCATCTGGCCCTTGCTGATGTCGTCGGCCCGCGCGGCGAGCATGCTCACCGGGCGGATGACCGTGAAGTAGAGGAGCGTGTCGAGCACCACGAGCGTGATGACGCCCACGATCGCGAGGGAGATGAGCAGCTGTCGGAAGGCCCGGTTCGCCTTCTGGACGGGGAGCGAGGCGGGCACCGAGACGATCTGCGCGGCGACCACGTCTCCCTCGGTCCAGCCGAATCCCGCCCCCGGGCCGTATCGCTGGATCATCTCCGGCGGCGCCGCGGCCGGTACCGAGTGGCACTGCAGGCAGGCCTTGGCGGGGCGCATGGGGGCCGCCAGGTAGAGCGACTGTCCGAAGGGCGTCATGCGCTCCCCGTCGAAGAGCCTCGCGTCGGGGCTGTTCTTGAACCGCTTGATGATGTCCTCTTCCCAGTCGACGGCGCGGTCGCGCGGGTTCGTGGGGTTGAGCGTCGCTTCCTTGTAGGTGTACTCGGGGTACTTCTTCGACAAGTAGCCGAAGATCTCCGTCGCCGAGTAGGCCGGAATGGTCTGGGGGTAGAAGACCCTCTTCGCGTTCCCGTAACCTTTGCGCGCGCAGATGTCCCGGAAGACGTCGTCCGGCGACGATTCCTGGGCGCGGGACTGCGTCGCCTCCTCCAGCGCCGGCTTCACCTGCTGGATGGTGTAGTTCCGCATGGCGAGCGCGGTCTCCATCATCAGCTCGGCCTGGTCGTGCACCTCCTGGCGCGCTGCCAGCTGGAGCATGTTGTTGAAGAGGTAGGCGGCGAGGCCGAGGCCGAGCCCGAACACCGCGACGAAGATGAGGCTGAACTTGGCGAGCAGTCGCATTGGAGCCCCCTGGGGTCCAGATGACGTGCATTGCTTATCCTGGCGCGCGTGCGCGCCCAGTGACCCGATTGGGTTCAAGAACCGGACGTTGCACCGCTCGCGACCCGGTCGTCCTACCCGGTGGATTCGGGCGAGGCGAGGGCACGCCGGAAGGCGGCGCGCCCCGTCTCGTCGGGGATCTCCCGGGCGAGCAGCTCGCAGAGGTGCTCGGGGTCGCGCGCAGTGGCCGACACCCGCTGGACGACGATCCGCGCCACCGGCCCGATGTGAAGGGCGAGGGCCCGCCGTGCGCGGTCCAGCAGGGCGGGGTCCCAGGACACCTTGGTGGCCGTCCGCACGTCGGGCGGGACCGCGACGGGGCTCCTCGCGCCCACGCCGTGCAAGAAGGCCGTCCGATCGACCTCGGAGGGGATGAAGCTCGAGACGATTTCGCAGAGCTCCTCGATGCTCGCGGCCGTGGCGCCGGCCTTCTTCACGAGGAACGGCGCGACCGGACCGAGGAAGGGCAGGGCACGCTGCTCGATGGTCTTCAGCGCCTCCGGCACGATCGTCGTCGACGGGGTGTTCGCGCGCATCCCGACGGCCGGCGTGCCCGGCGGCGTGGGCCCGGGCGCGACCACCCGCCCGGGCGTCTCCCTCGCGTGACCGACGGAGTGGGGGCGGCGTGGCATGACGACCGTGGGTCCGACCTCGCCCCCCTCGCCGGGCCTGGCCGGCTCCACGGGACAGCGCAGGAGCTCCTCGCGCATCTCGGCGGCGCTCTGCGGGCGGTCCTCCGGCCGGGGAGCCAGCGCTCGCATGACGAGATGCTCGAGCTCGGGCGAGACGGGGTGCTGTCGTCGCGAGCTCGGCGGAGGTGGAGCCTCCGTCATGAGGCGCTGGGCGAGGTGCACGGGGGTGGCCGCGTCGAACGGCAGTCGACCCGTCAGCATCTCGTAGAGGACGACGCCCGCGGCGTAGAGGTCCGTCCGGCCGTCGAGCTCTCCGCCCGTCAGCTGCTCCGGGCTCATGTAGCCCGGCGTCCCGCAGACCAGACCTGCGCGGGTGAGGGTCGAGGCCGGACCCCCGACAACCTGCAGCTTCGCGATCCCGAAGTCGAGCACCTTCACCGAGTCGGGGGCGTCCCGGCGAGATTCGACCATCACGTTCTCGGGCTTCAGGTCCCGGTGCAGGATCTGGTTTGCGTGGGCCTCCGCGCAGGCCGAGAGGATCTGCGCGCCGATGTGGACCACGCGAGACTCCGCAAGCGGTGCCTCCTCGGCGATGACCCGGGCGAGGCTCCGCCCGGTCACGTACTCCATGACCATGAACAGCGTCCCGTCCTCGGTCTGGCCGAAGTCGGTGACTGCGATCACGTTGGGGTGCCGGAGCTTGGAGACGGCCCGCGCCTCGCGCTGGAACCGGGCCACGACGCCGGGCTCGGAGAGCAGCCCGCGCTTCACGATCTTCACGGCAAACGGGGCGTCGAGGGCGATGTGGAGCGCCTTGTAGACTTGCCCCATGCCCCCGTCCGCGATGCGCTGCTGGATGAGGTACATCCCCTTGAGCGTCTGCCCCGGCCACGGGTCCGGCGCGGAGTCCGGCGGCGTCGCCGCGATGTTCGCGCCGCAGAAGACGCAGAATACGGCGCCCAACACCGACTCGTGGCCGCACTTTTCGCAGACCGGCATTCCCGATGGGAGTATAGCGTCCGCCGGTCGCCGCGCCCCTCCGCCCCGTTTCACGAGCGGCGCGCCCGCGCTCCGGGCCGGCACCCGGACGCGGCGTAAAGAAACGTTTGCCCCCTCTTGCAGTCCAGGAGGAGGCCGGGGGCGCCGATCTTCGACCCATTTGGAGCGCGAGCCGCGCAACGACGCGTGGCGCGGTCGCGCCGGCCCGGTCAGATCCACTCGCCGGAACTGTCGAGCAGGTAGGAGGTCGCCATGCCCGCGGGGCCAAACGGCAAGGAAACCCTGTTCCTGGATCCGGAGGCCGAGCGCGCCCGGAAGCGGGAGGCCTTCCTCGAGACACTCCGGCGCGCCTCGCACCTTCCCGCGCGGACGGCGCGCATGGACGCGCCCGCGCGCCGGCCGCCGGTCGCACCCGAGCCGGCCGCAGCTCCCCGGAGCGAGATCCGCGCCGTGACGCCGGCGCGGCCGCGGACCGGACTCTTCCGCGCCGAGGCGCTCCGGCACCGCCTCTCGTCCGACGAAGGCCGGGGCGTCGTCCGCGTCTCCCCGCCGTGGACCTGGGCTCTGCTGTGGACGCTCGTGGCGGCCCTCGCCGCTGCGGTCGTCGTCTCCTTTGTGGGCGAGGTGGACGTGATCGGCCGCGGCCGCGGGATCGTCCGGCCGACCCTCGGGGTGCGCCCGCTCACGAGCCAGCTGACGGGGACGGTGGTCGGCGTCGAGGCGCGGTCCGGTGACCACGTAAAGGCCGGTGCGCCGCTGCTCCGGATCGACTCCCCGAACGTGCAAGGGCAGCTGCTCGAGGCGGAGCGGCAGCTCGACGCGGTTCGCACCCAGTACTCGAGCGTTGCTGTTCAGCAGGACCGGCACTACGCCGAGCAGGTCGAGCTCCTCCGCGCTCGCGCGAAGCGGATGGCGGAGCAGGTCGAGAGCCTCCGGGGATCGGCGGGCTACTACGAGCGGCGTCTCCAGGCGGACGAGGGGCTGCTCCAGAAGGGGCTCGTGAGCGAGATGGCCGTCGCGGAGTGGCGCGAGTCGCTCGCCCAGGCCCGACGGCAGCTCTCCAGCGCCGAGGGCGCGCTCGACCAGACCCGGCAGGAGCTTGCCTCCATGGAGAGCCGCCGGCAGGAGGAGCTCTGGCAGCGGCAGCAGACGGTCACGGCGGCGCAGAGCAAGCGCGACGCGCTCGCGCTCGTGTCCAAGCAGAGCGTGGTGACGGCCCCCGAGGACGGTACCGTCGAGGCGTTGCTCGCGCGCGTCGGCGAGGCGGTCCAGGCGGGGCAGGTGGTGGGGAAGATCGTTCCGCTCGGATCTCCGATCCAGGTCGTGTCGTTCCTGCCGGAGCGCGACCGCGCCTTCGCGAAGGTGGGTGACGAGGTGCAGCTGGAGCTCGACCAGCTGCCGCACGCGGAATACGGGACGCTGCGCGCACGCGTGACCCGGATTGGCGACGACCTCGCCTCGCCGGCCGAGGTGCGGGAGGCGCTCGGCGAGGATCAGAAGCTCGACGGGCCGAGCTACCGCGTCGAGCTGGAGATCACGAGCACCGCGGCGGCGGATGCGGCCCACGTGAAGCTCCGCACCGGTACGCTCATGAACGTCCGGTACGCCCTGCGGCGGCAGAAGCTGATCACCCTCGTCTTCAGCCCCCTCAAGCGCTGGTTCCGGTGATGTCCGTGCTGAGACGGCGGGTGCGCTACATCCCGCAGATCGAGACCACCGAGTGCGGGGCGGCGTGCCTGGCGATGGTCCTCGCCTACCACGGCCACAACGCGCCCCTGCCGGAGGTTCGACAGCGCTGTGGCGTGTCCCGCAGCGGCGCGGATGCGCTTGCCATCGCCCGCGCCGCGCGACGGTACGGCCTCGAGGCCGATGGGGTGAAGGTGGAGATGGGACAGCTCGGCGAGCTGCCGCTCCCCGCCATCCTCCACTGGGACTTCGAGCACTTCGTGGTGCTCGAATCGCTCGAGCGGGACCGGGTCACGATCGTCGACCCCGCGACCGGCCGGCGCCGCCTGAGCCTCGAGGAGATGGGGCGCCACTTCACCGGCATCGCCCTCGTGCTCGCCCCGACCTCCGAGCTCGAGCCCCGGGCGCGCACCCGCCCGAGCCTCGCGAAGTACGGGGAGCTCTTCCGGCGGTCGCTCCCGAGCCTGATCCAGGTCCTCGTCGCCTCCATCGGGCTCCAGCTGGTGGGCCTGGTCTTCCCGGTCGCCACCCAGATCCTCGTCGACTCGGTGATCGTCCCCCGCCAGCCGGCGTGGCTGTGGGGCCTCGGTCTCGGTCTCGCCGCGGCGGTCGTCACCCGGGCGCTGCTCGCGCTCGTGCGGTCCTACGTCGTGCAGGGCCTGCGCAACGTCCTCGACCTCTCCCTCATGAGCCGGTTCCTCGATCACCTCCTGCACCTCCCGCTCGGGTTCTTCTCCCAGCGCGAAGCAGGCGACCTCGTGCAGCGGGTCCAGAGCAACGTCACCGTCCAGAACCTGCTCAGCAGCCAGTCGATCTCCGCGCTGCTCGACGGCTTGCTGCTCGTCGGGTACGCCGCGCTCATGCTCGTCTTCGACGTGAAGCTCGGTCTCTTGATCATCAGCTTCGGGGTCGTGCGCGTGGGGCTCCTCGTGGCGGTGCGGGAGCGAACCCAGCTCGCGATGGCATCGGAGCTCACCGCGACCGGCCGCGAGTTCGGGGCGCTGCTCGAAGCGGTGACCGGGCTCGAGACCACGAAGGCGAGCGGCGCGGAGACCCGCATGATCCAGCGCTGGGCGCATCGCATGACGGGGCGCATCAACGGCTCGCTCGAGAGGCGCCGGCTCGCCATGGCGGCGACCCACGGGACCGTGCTGCTCCAGGGCCTCAGCACCGCGCTCGTCTTCTACGTGGGGGGATCGCAGGTCGTGGCGCAGCAGATGACGCTCGGGACGTTCGCGTCCTTCCTGGCCCTGCAGAACCTGTTTCTCGCGCCGCTCGAGTCGCTGCTCCAGACCGTGGGCCAGCTCCAGTACCTGGAGAACCACCTCGACCGGCTCGACGACGTGCTGACGACCGCGCGGGAGCATTCCGGCCGCGCCGACCCCGGGCGGCTCCGGGGGGCCATCGAGCTGCGACGGGTGAGCTTCGGGTACTCCCCCGGCGAGCCGCCCATCGTGAAGGACGTATCGGTGAGCATCCGCGCCGGCGAGAAGGTCGCCATCGTCGGCCCGTCCGGTGCCGGCAAGTCCACGCTCGCGCGACTGCTCCTCGGCATGCACCTGCCGTCGAGCGGGACCGTCGCGTTCGACGGCCGCGACCTTCGCGAGCTCGACCTGAAGAAGGTGCGCAGCCAGATGGGCGTCGTCCTCCAGGAGACGTTCCTGTTCGACGACACCGTGCGAGCGAACTTGAGCCTCCACGACGAGGAGGTGGCCCTCGAGTCCCTCCGGGACGCCGCCCGGCTCGCCTGTGTGGACGAGGTGATCGAGGCCCTGCCCGACGGCTATGGGACCCGCGTGGGCGAGAACGGGAGCATCCTCTCCGGGGGGCAACGCCAGCGCCTGAACCTGGCGCGGGCGCTCGCGCGTGCTCCGGCCGTCCTCGTGCTCGACGAGGCCACGAGCGCCCTCGACCTCGAGATGGAGAGGCGCGTACACGAGAACCTGGCCAGCGTGGGCTGCACCCGCATCCTCATCGCTCACCGCCTCGCGACCGTGATGGACGCCGATCGGGTCCTGGTGCTCGAGGACGGCCGGATCGTCCAGGAAGGGCGCTACGAGGACCTGGCCGCCCAGCCCGGCCTGTTCCGGAAGCTCGTGCAGGCGAGGGAGATCGCGCATGCCTAGGCTCGCGGGTGCGGCCGAGCCGCCCACCGGGACGTTCGGGGCGAGGGGCGCACGCGACGCCCTCCTTCGCGGCTACGACCCGGTGGAGGCCATGTGGCGGCTGCTCCGGTTCTATGGGCACGAGGGCGGGCTGCAGGCGTTCCGCGAGGCCCAAGAGGCCAGGGGAGCGCTGGGGGACCCGCTGGCCGAGCCGCTCGAGCGCCTCGGGATCCAGGCGCGGCCGGCTCTCATCGAGGCCGAGGACCTCGGGTTCCTGGATGCGCCCACCCTTCTGCAGCTCCGCGACGGGTCGTGGATCGTGCTCCGGGGGCGCGACGGCGCGGGCGCCCAGGTCGAGGGACCGGACGGAGAGCGGGTGCTGCCCCTCGCGCCGCTCGCGGCCGAGCTCACGGGATACGCGCTCGACCTCTCGCCCTCCCTTCCGCCGGGAGAAGGCCTGTGGGGTCGGCTCCGGGCCCTGCTCCTTCATCACCGGCGGACGGTCCTGTTGCTCGCCGGTGCGAGCCTGCTGCTCCAGATCTTCTCGCTCGTCGTCCCCGAGGTGACCGGGCTCGTCATGAATCGCGCCCTGCCCGACCGGGCGCGCTCGACACTGCAGGTCGCGGCCGTCGGCGTGGTCCTCGTCGCGGCGTTCCAGGCGTGGACCGGCTTCGTCCGCGAGAGGATCCTGCTCTTCCTCGTGACGCGGCTCGAGGTCTCAGCGGAGCGCGGCCTTCTCCAGCACCTGCTGGCCCTGCCGTTCCCCGTGCTCGACCGGATGACGCTCGGCGAGCGCCTGCAGGCCTTTACCGGGATGAGCACGGCCCGAGAGGTTCTCGCCGAGCGGGTCCTCGCCGCCGTCCTCGACGGGGCGATGGCCGTGGGCTTCCTCGTGGCCATGGTCGCGAAGATGCCCGCCGCCACGCTCGTCGTCGTCGTGGCGGCGGGGGCCATGTCGGGCCTCGCGGCCGCGGTCGGGGCGGCACAGGCCCGGCACCAGGCCCGGGAGGTCGAGGCCCAGGCGCGCGAGCGCGGCTATCTCTCGGAGCTCATCGCCGGCATCGGGACGGTGAAGGCGGCCGCGGCGGAGGAGCAGGGGCTCGGGCGCTGGCTCGACCGGTTCCGAGCGGAGCAGAGGCACTCGCTCGACCGCCAGCGCCTCGGCCTGGTGAGCGACGTCGGGCTCGAGGCCATGCGCCAGGGGCTCACGGCGGTTCTGCTCGTCTGGGGAGGGTGGCAGATCCTTCAAGGCGGACTCCTCATCGGTACCCTGTTCGCCTTCGTGCAGCTCAGCTCGGGCTTCCTCGGGGCTGCCTTCGGGCTCGTCCGGGCCCACCTCGTCGTGGCGGTGCTTCGCCCGCAACTGGCGAAGACGCAGGAGGTCCTGCGCAGCGCGCCGGAGAAGCGCAGCGCGCGGCGAGGGGCCCCGGGCGCACGGGCGGTCCCGGTGGTCATGGAGGACGTGTGGTTCCGCTATGGGCCCGAGCGCCCGTGGGTCACGAAGGGCTACTCCATGCACTTCGCGGCGGGATCGAAGCAGTTCGTCACCGGCCCGTCGGGGTTCGGGAAGAGCACGATCCTGCGCCTGCTCGCGGGCCTCTACGTGCCGGAGGAGGGCAGGATCAGCATTGGCGGGACGAGCCCCCAGTCCTCCGTCGGCGACGTCCTCTACCTCCCGCAGTTCGTGAACCTCTTCAGCGGCTCCATCCTGGAGAACCTGCGACTTCTCTCGGGCGGGGCCCCGGCGGCCCGCATCTTCGAGGCCGCCGAGCAGACGGGCCTCGCGGCCCTCGCGGCCGATCTCCCCATGCAGTACAGCACCCTCGTGTCGCCGGGGGGGAGGAGCCTCTCCGGCGGCCAGCGCCAGCTCATCGCGCTCACCGCCGCGTTCGCCTCCGGACGGAAGCTCCTCCTGTTCGACGAGGCCATGTCGAACATCGACCCGATCCGCGCGGCGGCTCTCTGGCGGCTGCTCGACACGCTCCCGGCCACGGTCATCGCCGCCCGCCACGAGGCCTGACGGCGGACCGGCCTGCGCTAGAGTGACCCGCCCACCGCCCGGTTCAGGTCGGCCCGAGCCACGACGAGGTCGACGACCGAGTTCACCCATGTGAGCCGCGCCTGCGCGAGCTTGGCGGCCGCGTCCCGGACCTCGAGCTGGCTCGCGAGGCCCGCCTCGAGCTTGTCGCGGGTGAACTGGAGTGCCCGGTCCGCGGCGTCCAGGATGGCCTGGGCCATCGTCACGGCTGCGGCGAGCGTCACGACCTGCTCGCGAGCGACCGTGACCTCCGCCGAGACGGTCTCCCGCGCCTGCTCCAGCGTAGCCCGCGCGCGCCGCGCCTGGGCCTGGGCGCGCTCGACGCCCGCCCTGGTTTCACCGCCAGCGTAGATGTTGAACTTGCCAGTGATGCCGACGCCGACAAACCACGCGAAGTCCGGCGGCACGTTCGTCGTGCCCACGAACTGGGGGCTCTCATACTGGAACTGCGCCGACACGCTGAAGGTCGGCCAGTAGGCTGCCTGCGCGCGCGTGACGTCGGCCTCGGTGGCGTCCGCCGAAAGCCTGTCGGCCGCGAGGAGGGGGCGGGCCTTGAGGGCCATGCCGAGCAGCTCCGCCAGCGGCGGAGGGTCCTCCAGGGAGGGAGGTGCGGCCCCGCTCACGGGTCCGGCCACCGCGATCTCGAGTGCCGCGTCGGAGCTGAGCCCCAGGACCACCGCGAGGTCTGCACGGGCACGTACGAGCGCGGCCATCTGCGCTTTCACGGCGAGCTGATCGTTGCCGAGGTTGACCCGGGCGTTGAAGGTATCGGCCTTCGTGCCTCGCCCGGCCTTGAACAGGGCGTCGGCGCGCTCGACGAGCTCTTGCGAGAGGCGTTCTGCGTCGCGCCTCACCTGGAGTGCTCGCTCCTGCTTCGCCACCTCGTAGAACCTCCGCGTGACCTCGTAGGCCACTCGGAGCTCCGTCTCGGCGTACTGCTTCACGGCGGCGGTCGCCTTGAGCCGGGTCGAGTCTATGAGGTTCCAGCTGCCCAGCCCGTCGAAGAACGTCCAGCTCACGTCGAGGGAGGCGGTGCCACCCCAGGCGCCCTGGTTGACCGGCGAGTTGGCGACGGTCGTGTAGAAGTTGAAGGGGAGCTGGTACTCGTAGCTGCCGGTGAGATCGAGCCGCGGAAGGACGCCGGAGAAGCTCTGGTGGTAGTCGGCGGCGGCCGCGTCCCGGTCGGCGCGGGCGACCTCGAGTTCCGCGTTCTTCCTGGCGGCGAGTGCCAGGGCGTCGTCGATCGTCAAGGGCGAGTCCCCGGTCGCGAGCGCGAGAACCAGCAGGAGACTGCTCATGAGGCCTCCAGGGTTGAGGGCCGCCGTTGCCGGTACCTCTCCGCGGGGCACGCGGGCGAAGCCACCGCACCGTTGCCTCCCTACCTAAGCCCAGGCGGGAGGCCGCGCGCCACCCAAGCGGGTCCCGGGAGGTCAACGCGATTTCACGCGCAGACGATGGGGCGGCGGCGGCCGGTGCCCCCCCAGGACCCACCGGGGCCGTTTCGCGCCGCACCGCCGATGCCGTGCGCGGGGGAGTGGACCCGAAGGGGAGCGGGTCCTTACCATGGCGGTCGTGGAACGGTTCTCCATGGATGCCGTCCGCCAGGCGCTCGCGGCACGACCCCCGCGACGCCTTCCCGAGCGGCTGGCGCAGAGCGCCTCGGTCGCGCTCGTCCTGAACCCGGCCGACACCGGCCTCGAGGCGCTCTTCATCGAGAGGGCGAAGCGACACGACGACCCGTGGTCCGGGCAGATCGCCTTCCCCGGCGGGCGCGCCGAGCCGGGCGAGGACCCCGTCGACACCGCCGTGCGAGAGACAGCCGAGGAGGTGGGCCTCGACCTCGCCGGAGCCGAGCTCTTGGGCGGCCTCGACGAGATCCAGGCGGTGGGGAGAAGCCGCTACGTCGACCTCGCCATACGCCCCTGGGTATTCGGCCTCCGCGATCGGCCGGGGCCGCTGCGCTACTCCGACGAGGTGGCGAGCGCACACTGGTTCAGTCTCCGGGAGCTCGTCGATCCCGCCCGCCAGGCTCCCTTCCCGTACGTGCGCCAGGGAACGCGGCTCGACCTTCCGAGCATCCGAATCGGGGGGCTCGTCATCTGGGGCCTCACGTATCGGATGCTCCGATCCTTCGCCGACGTCGTCGCCGGCGAGCCCTGAGCCCTTCAGGAGCGGACCTCGAGCACCCGCGTCCGCATGCACACCCTGTCCTCGACCTCGAGCAGGGTGGGGACGTCGTAGGCCGCGAGCTCCGAAAGCCCCTCCCGGGGCGAATAGAGCCGCCCGGGGTCTCCGGCCAGCACCCGGCGCCCGCGGGCCGCGAGGCCGCGGGCCCAGCGGAGGAAGCCGTCGGCGAGATCTCTTTCGTAGAACACGTCGCCGGCGAGGACCAGCTCGGCGTCCGCGGCCGGGTCGCCGAGCGGCGATCCCGCCCGGAACTCGATGGCCACTCCGTTCGCCTCCGCGTTCAGCGCGACCGCCGCCTCGCAGAAGGGGTCGAGGTCGTAGGCGACGACCCGCGCGGCCCCGGCCCGTGCCGCACCGACACCGGCGACGCCGCTGCCGGCCCCGAAGTCGACGACCGTGCGGCCGCGGACGACGTCGGGGTGATCGAGGAGATAGCGGGCGAGCGCCTGCCCGCCCGGCCAGAGGAAGGCCCAGAAGGGCGAGTCGTCCCAGCCGCGCAGATCCGCGGCGGTGGCGCGCCACAGTGGGGTGAGCTCCGTCGCCTGGTAGGCGTGGAGCTCGGGAGCGAGGGGGACGGGCGCGAGCGCCGCGTGCCTCCGGACGAATTCGAGATCGCGGTCCGCTGGCATCGGCATGAGGTCAGGGGCCGCCGGGCCCCGCTGGATCGGCCGCGGGTGCCGCCGCAAGCCAGCCGCGGAGCAGCGTCCAGACGAGGCCGAGGAGGGTCGGACCGAGGAACACCCCGACGAAGCCCCACGTGAAGAGGCCCCCCACCACGCCGAGGAAGATCACCGTCAGCGGCAGCCCCGTGCCCCGGCGAATGAGGACGGCCTTCACAACCCCGTCGATGGCGTTGTTGATGAGGAGGCCCCACCCAGCCGTCAGCGCGGCCGACATCGCGTGCCCGTCGTAGGCGAGCCAGAGTGCCGCTCCGAACCAGACGAGGCTCGTACCCAGCTGTGCCATGGCGAGCACGAACCCGAGGACCCCGAGGAGCGGAGCGTGCGGAACGCCGGCGGCGACGAGTCCGAGGGTCTGGAGCGCGGCGAGGGCGAAGGCGGTTCCGACCACGCCGATGGACACCGAGCGAATCGTCCGCGCGGCCTGGTCGAGCAGGCCGGCCGCGTCCTCGCCTCCCACCCGGGCGGCGAAACGCCGGGCGAGCCGGACCCCGTCCGTCCCCCCCGCGAGCATGGGCCAGGAGATGACGACCGCGGCGAGCAGCTGGACAAGCGTGAGGCCGAGCCCGAGCACGTGGCCGACGAGCCAGCCGCCGACCCGGGTCGCCTCGGGGCGATAGAGCTGGAGGGCTTCCCCCGCGTCCGCGGCGAGAGCGGACCAGGCGCCGTGGACCGGGTCGCCGGCGACCGGCAGCTCGCGGACCCAGCCGGGGGGAGGGGGCAGGCGCCATGCCGAAGGATCGCCGAGGGCCTTCCCCGCGGCCCGGACGCTCGGGAGGACCGCCACGACGCCGAGCGTGATGGGAATGATGAGCACCACGACGAGCAGGAGCACGGTCAGCGCCGCGGCGATCCTCTCCCGGCCGCCGAGCCGCGCGGCGAGCCAGCGGTGGAGCGGCCAAAGGGTCGTGGCGAGGAACAGTGCCCAGAGGAGGACGAGGGCGAAGGGCGCGACGACGGCCACCGCCGAGGCGACGAGAGAGGCGACGAGCGCGAGCGCGAACGCGAGCTCGAAGAAGCCCCTTCCCGGCTTGACGCGGCCTCCCTCGCCCACGGGCGCAGCTTCTAGCGGGATCGGGCCGGGGCGGCAACGGGTCCGCGTTTGCCCGGGCGCTCGCCGGGGTGGCAACATCCTCGTCGGACCCGCCCCGGGAGGTGCGATGCCCCGATTCGCTGCGAATCTGACAATGCTCTTCGGCGAGGCCGACTTCCTGGACCGCTTCGAACTCGCGGCGCGGGCGGGGTTCCGGGGGGTGGAGTACCTCTTCCCCTACGCCTACCCGGCGGACGCGCTCGCCGAGCGGCTCGCTCGCCACGCGCTCGCGCAGGTTCTCCACAACCTGCCGGCCGGCGACTGGGCGAAAGGGGAGCGAGGCATCGCCTGCCACCCGGATCGGGTCTCCGAGTTCCAGGACGGGGTCGGCCTGGCGCTCCGCTACGCGCGCGCGCTCGCCTGCCCGAGGCTGAACTGCCTCGCCGGCATCGCGCCGGCGGGAGTCGCGGAGGAGCGGCTACGGGAGACCCTGGTCACAAACCTGCGGTTCGCGGCCGCGGAGGCCGGGAAGGCCGGCATCGATCTCGTCGTCGAGCCCATCAACACGCGGGACATCCCGGGCTTCTACCTGTGCCACACGCGCCAGGCGCTGGCGATCCTCGACGAGGTGGGCGCCCCGAACGCGCGGCTCCAGTACGACGTCTACCACATGCAGGTGATGGAGGGAGACCTCGCCCGGACGCTGGAGGACAACCTGGCGCGGATCGGACACGTGCAGATCGCCGACAACCCCGGGCGACACGAGCCCGGGACCGGAGAAATCAACTACCCGTTCCTGTTCGCCCACCTCGATCGCATCGGGTACCAGGGGTGGGTGGGGTGCGAGTACAAGCCCGCGACCACCACCGAGGCCGGGCTCGGCTGGAGATCTCGCCTCGGGGCGGCTGCGTAGACGGAGAGGAGATCGCCGTGGAGATCGGGTTCATCGGGCTCGGGATCATGGGGCGCCCCATGGCGTCTCACCTCATGCGGGACGGGGACACGCTGCACCTGCACTCGCGGAGCGGTGTGCCGGCGGAGCTCTTGGCGAGGGGCGGGCGGCCGTGCGCCGGCCCGCGGGAGGTGGCCGGGCACGCCGAAGTGGTCTTCACGATGCTCCCGGACACCCCGGACGTGGCCCAGGTTCTGTTCGGCCCCGGCGGCGTCGCAGAGGGACTCTCACCCGGGAAGGTCGTCATCGACATGAGCTCGATCTCCCCGCTCGAGACGCGGCGGTTCGCGGAGCGGGTGAAGGCGCTCGGCTGCGAGTACGTGGACGCGCCGGTCTCCGGAGGGGAGGTCGGAGCGCGGAACGCGGCGCTCACCATCATGGCCGGGGGCAGCGAGGCCGCCTTCGCTCGCGTGAAGCCCCTCCTCGAGCGCATGGGAAAGAACATCACCCTCGTCGGGGCGAACGGAGCCGGCCAGGTCTGCAAGGTGGCGAACCAGATCATCGTCGCCCTGAACATCGAGGCGGTGGCCGAGGCGCTCGTCTTCGCCTCCAAGGCGGGAGCCGACCCGGCCCGCGTGCGCGCGGCGCTGCTCGGCGGGTTCGCGTCCTCGCGCGTCCTCGAAGTCCACGGGGAGAGGATGCTCAAGCGGACCTTCGACCCCGGGTTCCGCATCGAGCTCCACCAGAAAGACCTCGGGCTCGCCCTGGCCGGCGCGAGGGCCCTCGGGGTGTCCCTGCCGAACACGGCGACCGCCCAGGAACTCCTGAATTCCTGCGTGGGCGCCGGGGAGGGGAAGCGCGACCACTCCGCGCTCGTACGGGCACTGGAGCGGCTCGCGAGCCACGAGCTCGGAGGCGCCCCGCCGAAGGAGTGAGCAGCCCGTCCCCGCCCTGCCGGGTCGGTCAAGGGCGGGCGGTGGCGGCGAGCTCCCGCGCGAGCTCGAACACCGAGAGGGGGGCGGAGCCCTCGGCCTTGTTGTTCACGACGACGAGGACCTCCTTCGCGTGGGCGAGCGCCCGGGCGGCCAGGGAAGCGACCGCCGCCCGGGTCGGGGCGTCGGGGGCGCACAAGCGGTCGAACGGGGCGTACAGGGCGCGGGCCTCCTCGTAGGCGCGCCCGTGCCCGAGCATCCAGCGCACGAGCAGCGCGGGCTGGCGCTCGAGGCCCACCACCGCCTCCTGGATCCGCAGCGAGGGCATCGACGGATGGACGGCAAAGGCGTGCGCAGCCCCCGCGCCCGTCAGCGCCGCCGCGTATTCCGCCGTGAGAAGCGACCGGTTGCGGATCTCGACGGCGTAGCGTGGGCCTTTGGGCAGCCGGGCGAGAAAGGCGCCAAGGCGATCGGCGACCTCGGCGGGGCGCCGGGTGAGCGATGCCGGGAGCGGCGGGAACTGGAAGAGGACCGCGCCGAGCCGGTCGCCGAGTCCCGCCACCGCGGGGCCCACGACCTCCGCGCTCGCGAAGGAGGCGTCGAGGAAGCGGGCGTTCGGCTCGTAGGCTCCGGTCCCGCCCCGGACGGTCGGAAAGGTGCAGGCCTGGGAAGCCTTCACGAGGAAGCGAAACTCCAGCGGCACGCTTCCCGCGTAGCCGGCGTACTCGGACGCGGCGACGGGGGCGTAGTACGTCCGGTCGAGCCCCACCGCCCGGAACAGGGGGTGTCGCGCGTAAGCCGCGAGGCCGTCTCGAGCCAGCTCCGATTCCGCCACCCGGTCCCTGAAGACGAGGCCACTCCATCCCGGGAAGGACCAGGACGACGTCCCGAGGCGGACCGCTTGGGGAATGCGCGACGCGAGCTCGACGAGGTCCGGCGGAACGTGGGCGGCCTCGACCACGCGTCGCGGCTGGTCGCTCGCTGCGAAGAGGTCGAGCTGTTCCGTTCGAGACACGGAGGTGCGGGGGCGTCCCGGAGGGAGTCTAACGGCCCCGCACGGGTATGCATCGGGGCTGTTTTCTTCAGCAAAAACTACCTATCGCACCTAAACATACATCCCAATGGGGCGTGAGAATGTCATCACATCCCGTGAATACATGACAACCCAAATGGCGCCAATAACTACCGGACCAGCGATCGGGCGGTTATTACACCAAGTGGAAGCGGATGACCCATTGGGGCCTAGCCGTGTCGTGGTGGGGTGGGATACCGAAGCCGCGAGGAATCCAAAGGGCGCGGCTGGGGCGGAAGGAGGGGGCGGGTGGGTACCTCGAACGAAGGTGTGCGGGTCATGGCGCGCTGTGTTCTCGCGTGTGCCGCCGCTCTCGCAGCAGCTGGCTGGCCGTACTCGGCGGGGAGCGATGCCCCGCCTCCCCCTGGCATCGCGCGAACCGAGGCGGCTCCGGCCCCCTCCGCCGGCCGCGACAGCACGGAGGACCGGCTCGCCGCCGTGGCGCTCCGCCGGATGCCGGAGCTGGGCGAGGAGGGCGCGAACTGCCTCGCGGCGGTCATCGTCGAGGAGGCCAACGCGGCCGGCCTCGATCCGCTGCTCGTGTTTGCCATCATCGAGGTCGAGTCGAGCTGGGAGCCCGAGGCGGTCTCGGACCGCGGGGCGCGCGGGCTGATGCAGCTGCGCCCGGGCACGCTCGAGAGCGAGGCCCGCGAGAGCCGGCTCGGCGCCGGCGACCCGCACGACCCGGTGCTGAACGTCCGCGCCGGCATTCGGTACTTCCGCCGGATGGTTCGCTACTTCGGGGATACGGACCTCGCTCTCGTCGCCTACAACGCCGGTCCCACCCGGCTCTCCTCGTACCTGCGGGCGGTCGGCGAGGTGCCCGAGTCCCTTCTCGGCTATCCGCGGCGCGTCCACCGGGAAGAGCGGCGGCTGCGGCGGGACCTGGGGATGCCGGTCGACGAGGTCCTCGCCGCCAACGACCGCCGCTAGCCGGCGAGCGTCGATAGTCGCCCGGGTCCTGCTCCATTTCGATCGCCTTCAGGTAACGGCGGACGATCGCTCCAAAGCGCGTCTCCGGAAGCGACGCGCGGGTCTCGTCGTCCGAGGGCGTGGCGACCGGGCGCAGGTCCTGGCGGACGCTTGAGCGAGGCGACGAGGGCCGGGCGCTGCGGCACGCCGATCTTCGCCACGACGAAGGCCTTGATGCGCTCGACGTTCAGCGCATCGGGGAACCCGACCACCGTTCTCTCCCGGATGTATTGCACTGCTAGATAACAACGGCCGGGAGGCGACCGGTGGTGCGTGTGCGATGGGGCAGCGGGGCACCCACATGCGCGGCGCACTCACACAACCGCGGCAACATGCTCCGTTGACAGGCCAGGCGTGTCCCTTCAGCGTGGGACGCGGCGCCAAAGTGACGCGCCGTGAAAGGGGCATCGCCATGCCAAGAACGCCGATCCGCGCCCTGGTCGCGCTCCTCCTCCTCGCCGGGGGCGGCGCCCGCGCCGCGGACCTCTCGGTCGGGGCGTTCGCCGGGTACCAGAACGGATTCGACCTGCGAGCGCTCGCGACCGCGGGGAACCTGATCCGCAGCGTCCCTCTGGGAATCGACTTCGGGATCGGCGTCACCTGGCTCAACGCCGGGGACCCGACGCTGGCCCGGGAAGTGTTCGTGAACGACGCCACGGACGGGACGCCGCAGACGAGCGCCACGGTTTGGGACTTCCAGCTGGACGTGATCTGGTTCTTCCACCTGAACGGCCTCGAGCGGACGGGCGTGTTCTTGGGGCCGCGCTTCTCGATGTACAGCGGCGACTTCCACTACGTGGGGGGGAACGAGGACTTCACCGTCACCTCGAACAACTGGGGGCTCGGCGCCGGCGTACGAGGTGCCATCCCGATCTCTCGGCACTGGTCCGCCGGCGTGTCCCTGGGCCTCGACTGGTACCCGGTCATCACGTTCTACGGCCACGACACGACGTACTCGTCGACCGGGTACTCCGTGAACCCGAAGGCCGGGTACGACTTTCAGGCCGCGTACGCGGCCATCAACCAGCCCCACTGGGTCCCGAGCCTGCTCATCGGCGTGAGCTGGAACCAGTGAGGCATCGGCGCCCGGCGCCGCCCGGGCACGCCGAGCGCTGCGGGGCCGCGGGCGCCCCTCGGGCGGACACCGCCGCCCGAGGACGCCCGTAGTCCAGGCGCCGGCAGCTGCAACCCTCGGAGATCGCTCGGGTCATGGCTCGGGTGGGCAGCTCGCCGCTCGTCGCCGAGTCAGGTCCGCGGCCGCGCCCTGTCCCTAGGAGCGAAGGAGCACGCACGAAGACCCCGGAGGACGCCATGACCCGCAAGGACGCGAACTCGACCCCGCTGCACATCTCTCCCCCCCGCCGCCACGCCCTGCGAGACGCCGCCGTCGTCGCCTTCCTGGTCGTCGTGCTCGGCGCTTTCCTGGCCCAGATCGCCTCGGCTCCCCGGAGCCCGGGCGCGGCCCCCGCCGCCGCTGCGGCGGTGGCGCCGGCCTAGCCGAGGTCCGCCATGACGCGCATCCCGCCCCCTTGGATGATCGAGGAGCTCAGGCACCGCCGGGAGAGCGAGCAGAGCCAGAGGCCCTGCCTCGAGGCCCCCCCGCCGATGCCGCCCCGCGCCACCCCGATCCCCGACGCCGAACCGAAGCGCGTCATCGTCATCGACATCTTCTCCGCGGAGGAAGGGTCGGCCCCCTGATCTGGCCGGTGTGGCCCGCGAACCAGTAGTGGCGGCGCGGGCGCCAGCCGGTGTAAGAATGCGCTCCCTCCGAACGGGAGTTCGCCGAAGCAAGTGAAGAGAACCGCGCGCCTGCATCGCCTGCCGCGAGACCGCTGGACCCAGAGGGAGCTGGCGGTCCTCCGCCGGCTGACCTCGCCACCCAGGATCCAGGCGTTCGTCGACGAGCTCACGTACCGCCCGGAGGACGACCCCGGTTGTCCGCGGCGGGTCCTCTCCGAGCGGAAGGCCAACTGCTACGACGGGGCACTCCTCGCTGCGGCCGCGCTCCGCCGGATCGGCCACCCGCCGCTCTTGCTCGACATGTGGGCGGTCCGGGACGACGACCACGTGCTCGCGGTCTTCAAGGTCGGCGGACACTTCGGCGCGGTCGCCAAGTCGAACTTCGTGGGCCTGCGCTACCGGGAGCCCATGTACCGGTCCCTCCGCGAGCTCGTGCTCTCCTATTTCGAGGACTACTTCAACGCGGACGGCGAGAAGACGCTGCGAGCCTGGTCCGGGCTCCTCGACCTCAGGCGGTTCGACCACCTGAACTGGACCTTCAGCGATGAGCCGCTGCAATACATCTCCGACAGGCTCGACGCGCGCGCTCACTGGCCCGTGCTCCCGAAGCGCATGGAGCGGCGCTTGTCCCCCGTCGACCCGCTCTCGCTCAGGGCCGGCATGCTCGGGACGGACCCCAAGGGTCTCTACCGGACGGCGTGAGCGCGGACGGTTCCCGCGATCGGGAGACGCGCGCCTCCACCGCCCGGCTCTTCGCGGTCTCGGTGGGGATCTGGGGGACCACCTGGTTCGCGATCACCTTCCAGCTTGGGCGTGTGCCTCCCGAGGCGAGCGTCGCCTGGCGGTTCGGGCTGGCGGCCGCGATCGCGGCCGCCTTCTGCCGGGTGCGAGGGCTACCGCTCGCGCTGCCCCTGCGGGTGCACGGCCAGCTCGCGCTCCTCGGGGCCTTCATGTTTTGCGCTGGCTACCTCGCCGTCTACCACGCGGAGGCGCGGCTCCCGTCGGGGCTCGTGGCGGTCGGCTACTCGACGAGCCCGCTCGTGAACCTCGTCACGGCGCGGGTCGCGCTGCGGGTCCGCGCCAACCGGGCGACCGTCCTGGGCGCGCTCCTCGGTCTCTCCGGCGTGACGCTCGTGTTCTGGCCGCTGGTCTCCGGGTACCAGGCCCGGCCCGGCGCCCTGGCGGGCGCGGCGCTCACCGCGGCGGGTGTCCTCGCCTCTGCGGTCGGGAACGTATTCGCGACCCGCCTCGAGCGAATGGGGGTCCAGGTGTGGCAGAAGATGGCCTGGGGCATGGCGTACGGGGCGGCCGGATGCCTCCTCGCCGGCCTCGCGGCGGGCGAGCCGCTCGCGTTCGACCGTTCGCCGTCCTACGTGGGCTCCCTTCTCTACCTCGCCGTATTCGGGTCCATCGGCGCCTTTGCGGCCTTCCTCACGCTCCTCGAGCGGGTGGGGCCGGCCCGGGCCGGCTACGTGGGCGTCATGGTCCCGGTCGTCGCGCTCTTTCTCTCTCGCTCCTTCGAGGGGCTCGCGCTCGGCCCCGTCACCTTCGCCGGGGTCCTTCTCGCGGTGGCCGGGAACGTGGCGATCTTGAAGCAGCGCTGACGCTGCCGTCCGACCCAAGCGGGCCGCCGCGGACGCTTCGCCCTGGCGCCATATCTCCCGTCGCGCCGGCCCACGTGGGCGCGGCGCGGAAAGCGGGGATGGAGATGAACCCGGAAGCGTTCGCCGAGGTGCTGCGCAGCTACCCGCTCGCCGTGAGCGTCGTCACGGTGGGCCGCGGCGGGGCCGAGAACGCCTTCACCGTGTCCTGGGGCTCGCCGGTGGCCTTCGACCCGCCACACTTCATGATCGCGGTCGATCGGAACCACTACAGCGTCGACTTCATTCGCAGCACGAAGAACTTCGCCGTGAACCTCCTCGGCGAGGGGCAGGAGCGCCTCGCCGGCCACTTCGCGCGCCAGAGCATGACGAGGGAGCACAAGCTCGACGGGTCGGCGACGCGCGAGGGGCCGACCGGGGCGGCCGTCCTCGCGGACGCGCTCGCATACTTCGACTGCGAGGTGGCGGCCATGCACGACGTCGGGGACCACTTCATGGTCGTGGGACGGGTCGTGGACGCGCGCGTCCTCCATCCGGGAAAGCCGCTCGAGGCATCTGGCGGGCTCCGGTACCAGAAGGCGGGCGCCGGCCCGTAACGGGCGGTCGCCATGACCCGCCAAGGAGGGGGGTGCGGTCGCGCGCCGGCGCGCTGTCCCGCGCCTGCGAGGGAGAGGCAGCGCCTGGTTGGACCGGACCACCCGTCCCCGGGTCGAAGGCGCGCCAGCGGTGCCACCGCGCCGGTTCCGGACGACGACGATGTCGAGCAGTTCACGAAAAGTTTCATGCGCTTCCTGTGAACCACGCGCGAAGTCGGCCGAGCGCCTCGGCGGGCGAGCCACCGCTCACTGGTGGGTAATCGTGGACCTGCTTGCAGGTGACACGAGGCGGGGCGTAAAACCGCGCTTGCACCCCAAGAGGGCCGCCCTTTTGTGTTGCCCGGTCGTTCTCCTAAAGTGATGCCCTCACATTCGCCTACCCCGGGGGCACCGCATGTTCGCTCGCTCGCTCTTCGCGCCCGTACACCGCGTTTCATGGGTCCTCGCATCGCTCGCCGTCGTCGCCGCCCCGCAACGATCGGCGGCGCAGGTCGTCGGGGAGAACGTGAACATCGTGTCCGGCACGCAGTGGCCGGGGGGCGATCCCTACCTCCAGCGCCAGAACGAGCCCTCGATCGCCGTGTCCTCGGTGAACCCGCTGCACGTCCTCGCGGGCGCGAACGACTACCGGACCGTCGACCTGCCGAACCCGAATTCCCCGGACGAGACGGGCGACGCCTGGCTCGGCCTCTACAAGTCCTTCGACGGCGGCCAGACCTGGCAGAGCCTCCTGCTTCCGGGTTACCCGCAGGACACCTCCGCCGATGGGGTCGCCTCGCCGCTCCACGCGAACAGCGCCGCCGCCGACCCGGTCATCCGGGCCGGCTCGTACGGCATGTTCTACTACAGCGGCATCACCTTCAACCGCGGGACCAACATCGGCCAGGTGTTCGTCGCGCGGCTCATCGACTTGAACAACAAGGAGAACGGGGACGCGACGCAGGGGGCGGACCCGATCAAGTACATCGACGCGCACCAGGTCGCCGCCGGCGGGAACTACTTCGTCGACAAGCCGTGGCTCGCGGTGGACAAGCCGCGGCTCCTTTCCGGCACCTGCACGATCCCGGCGAACCCGGCGAAGGGAATCCCGGCGCAGAGCTTCAAGGGCGGGACGCTCTATCTCGTGTGGACCGAGATCTTCAACGCCACGAACGAGCCGGTCACCGTCTCCAGCAACATCATGTTCAGCAAGTCGACCGACTGCGGCGCGACCTGGAGCACGCCCATCCAGCTGAACGACGCCTCCAGCACGCTCAACCAGGGTGCCTCGGTGGCGCTCGACCCCATCACGGGGTTCATCTACGTGACCTGGCGCCGGTACGCGAACGCAGCCGGGACCCAGACCGACGCCGTCATGGTGGCCCGGTCGTTTCGAGGCTTCCTCTTCACGAAGCCGCGAGTCCTCGCGAGCATCATCCCCTCCGACCAGGACGGGACCGCGAGCACGTTCCGGGCCGAGGGATTCCCGACGATCGCCATCTCGGTCGACGCCGCCGGGAAGAACAGCTGGGCGCACATCGCCTGGCCGCAGCGGGCGCCGACGTGCTCGTACCAGCCGGCGGGCGGCTTCTGCGACGGCCAGATCGCCATCAGCACCGCGCTCGTCTATGCCGCACCCCTGAGCGGCCTCGAGTCGGACGACGATTGCCACGGATGGTCGACGCCGGCGCCCGCCGACGCAACGCCCATCGTTGACGACTTCGGCAACTCCTTCGTGCGCGGCCACCAGTTCATGCCGCAGCTGACCTTCTCGCAAGGGCAGCTGATGCTCCTCTACTACGACAGCCACCTCGACCACACGAGGGCCTACTATCAGCCGAACAGCCCATTCCAGCTCAACGCCGGCGGCAAGTACTACGCGGAGCAGAGGGCGCCGCTCGGGGAGCTCCAGAACGCCGGCGGTCAGGCCCAGGTGTTCAACGCCTTCCAGAACGCGAACGGACAGTACTACCTCATCGACGAGTCGAACCTCACGTCGCAACGCCACACCCTCGACGTGCGGCTCGCGCAGGCCGCTCCCGGCCCGAAGCCGGTCTTCGTCTCCACCCGGGTGACGAACTTCCGTTTCGGCGAGCGCGGGGACGAGACCGTGGGCATGACCGTCCCCGGCTTCAGCGGACAGATTCCGGTCGTCGACCAGAACGGCAACCTGCAGTTCCTCCAGGAGCTGCAGGCGAACCCGCCGAACCTCCCCATGTTCGCCCAGGGGACGGTCCCCTTCATAGGCGACTACATCGACATCCAGGGGCCGGCCTTCGTCCTCAACTCGAGCGGGACCTGGACGTTCAACTACGCGCCCGTGAGCGCCCCCGTGTTCCACGCGGTCTGGACCTCGAACCAGGACGTCCGCCCGCCGCCCAACGGCAACTGGGCCCTCTACACGCCGCCCGGCGGCGGGGGGCAGAGCGTCTTCGACCCGACGCAGACCACGCCGGCCTGCATCACGGGGTACGAGGGGACGCGGAACCAGAACGTCTACACGAGCCGCATCACGAATGGTCTCGTCGTCGCCTCGCCCCAGAACGTGAAGCCCCTCAGCCCCACGCTCACCCGGGCGTTCGTGATCGCCGCCCAGAACCAGACGGCGAACGACCGCTACTTCCGGTTCACCGCCACGCCGCCCTCGGGGGTCACCGCGTCCTTCCGCAACGACGGGGTGTCGCTCCTGAGCTTCGACGTCACCATTCCTGCCCACTCGACGGTGTACCGGTCGCTCTTCGCGACCTCCTCGACGGTCGCGGCGACCATCCCTGTCACCGTCACGGAGGTGAACCCGAACAGCCCGGCCAACTGCCTGGGCGCGATCCCCCCGAAGTGCGCGATCATCTCCGGGGGGCTCGCCGGATCGGTGACGCTCAACCCGCCCGGCTCGAACCCGAGCCTCGTGCAGCCCGACGGGTCGGCGCAGAACATCAACACCGTCGAGGTCTATGCTCCCCAGCTCGGCTCGACCGACAGCGTCGTCAACACGAACCTCTCGAACACCAACCTCTCCAACACGAACCTGTCGAACACGAACCTGTCGAACACGAACTTCTCGAACACCAACTTCTCCAACACGAACTTCTCGAACGCCAGCATCTCGGCGGCCCACGTGTCGAACGCGGAGGCGACGAACCTCTCGAACACGAACCTGTCGAACACGAACTTCTCGAACACCAACTTCTCGAACACGAACCTGTCGAACACGAACTTCTCGAACACCAACTTCTCCAACACGAACCTCTCGAACGCCTCCGTCTCCGACGCGAGCTACGTGGTCAGCAACACCGGCAACACGACGACCTCCTACCACGTGCAGGTGGTCGGCAACGCCGGCCCGAACCCGCTGCAGCTCATCATCTCCAAGAACTACACCGTCCCGCTGGCGCTCAACTGCCAGCTCGTCGACGAGCCGCGCCCGGTGGTCACCGCGGCCATCTCCAACATCAACTCGGCGATCATCCCGTTCGGATCGTCCGTGGCGAGCCCCAACATTCCGGACCCGAGCGCCACGAACGCTACCGTCGCGCTCGCGCCGGGGGAGTCGGCCGTGATCACGCTCCGCGGCGTCCTCACCGTGCCGCAGATGGCGCAGCTCACGAGCCAGCTCACGCCGGTCGTGGTCCCGCACGCCGGCGGCACATACGCGGCGGCGCTCGTCATCCAGTCCGACGGGACCACGCTTGGCGCCCCTCAGGTCGGCGTCCCCTACACCCAGCAGCTCGTGGCGATCGGCGGGACGGCTCCCTACACCTGGTCCTTGGCTGCCGGCTCCTTGCCCCCGGGCATCACACTCTCGAGCAACCAGCTCGCCGGAACTCCAACCCAGCCCGGTTCGTACGCCTTCACGCTGCAGGTCAACGACAGCGCGACCGGTCAAGTCACGAAGCCCGTCACGCTCGTCGTCAGCCAGGGGCCGACCTCGACGACCATCTCCTCCTCGGCCTCGAGCTCGCCGTTCGGCGGGCTGGTGACTCTCGCCGCGACCGTGAGCCCGCAGGCGAGCGGGCCGACGCCGACGGGTCAGGTGACCTTCAAGGACGGCGGCACGACGCTCGCCGTCGTGGCGCTCGCCGGAGGCGGCGCGACGCTCGCCATCCCGAACTCCGCGCTGGGGATCGGGCCGCTCTCCGTTGGGACACACTCTTTCACCGCGAGCTACTCGGGCGACGCGAACTACACCGCCAGCACGAGCGCCGCCGCCGTGTCCGAGACGGTGAGCCAAGCCACGACGACCGTCGCCGTCTCGTCGTCGGCCGCGCCGTCGGTCTACGGTCAGAGCGTCACCTTCACGGCCGCTGTCGGCGTGGCCGCGGGGTCCGGGGCCGTGACCGCGCCGACGGGAACCGTCTCCTTCGTCGCGGACGGCGCGACGAGCCTGGGGACGGCGACTCTCGGCGCGGGCGGCACGGCGAGCGTCTCCACGAGCTCCCTCGGCGTGGGGTCCCACTCCGTCGTCGCGACCTACAGCGGCGACACGGACTTCGTGGGGAGCTCCGCCGCGTACGTGCAGTCCGTGAGCCAGGGTTCGACGACCGTCGCCATCTCGGTCAGCCCGAGTGGGGCAGTCTTCGGACAGGCGATCACGTTCAACGTGACCGTGACCGCGGCGGCGCCGAGTGCGGGGATCCCGACGGGCTCCGTGCAGATCACCGACGGTGGCCAGACCTTCGCGACCGTCGCGCTGGACGCGAGCGGGAAGGGCACGGCGAACACATCCTCGCTCACCGCCGGGAGCCACACCATCGGGGCCGTCTACGGAGGTGACGCGAACTTCGCCAAGGGGAACGGGGCCGTCACCTACAGCGTGAGCCAGGCGGCGACGAGCCTCGCCGCCCAGACGTCCGGAACGCCGTCCGTCTACGGGCAGGCCGTCACCTTCACGGCCACCCTGTCGGTGACGGCGCCGGGCAAGGGGACGCCGACGGGGACCATCCAGTTCGTCGACTCCGCCACCTCGAACGTGCTCGGGACGACCACCCTCACCGCCGGGAACCTCGTGGCGACGGTGTCGACCGCGTCACTCGCGCCCGGGAGCCACACCATCACGGCATCCTATTCGGGCGATTCGAGCTTCCTCAGCACGAGCACCGCGCTCGCGCAGGTCGTCAACAAGGCGTCGACGTCGACGGTCCTCGCCGGGCTGGCGCCATTGCTCTACGGGCAGAAGGCGACGTTCTCCGCGACCGTCTCGGCCGCTTCGCCGGGCGCCGGAACGCCGACCGGGACCGTGAACTTCTTCGACGGGTCGACCTTGCTCGGCTCGGGAACGCTCAGCGGCGGAGTGGCGTCGTTCGGCCCGCTCACGCTCGGCGCGGGTTCGCACTCCATCACCGCGACCTACACCGGCGACTCGAACTTCGCGGCAAGCAGCCCATCGGCCGCTCAGGCCGAGGTCGTGAGCCAGGTGGCGGCGGCGACGGCCGTGTCCTCGTCCGCGAATCCCTCCACGTTCGGGAACGCGGTTTCCTTCACGGCCACCGTCGGCGGAGTCGCGGGGGGCCTGGCGCCCACCGGTGCCGTGCAATTCACGGACGGCAGCGCCATCATCGGCACCGGCACGCTGGCCGGAGGCAGCGCGACCCTCACCACCGGGGCGCTCCTCGGAGGGACCCACTCCATCGCCGCGAACTACCTGGGCGATGCGAACTACCTTGCGGGCACCTCGCCATTGCTCTCGGAGGTCGTGAACCCGGCCACGCCGAGCGGCACGGTATCCGTGTCCCCGAACCCGTCCACCTACGGACAGGGAGTCACCATCGCGGTGACCGTCGCCGGCAACAGCGTCGCCACGCCCACCGGCACGGTCCAGTTTGTCGTGGACGGCGCCACGGTCGCGAGCGCTTCGCTCGCGAGCAACGGAACGGCGAGCTACGCGACCACGGCGCTCGGGGGCGGCAGCCACGTGATCAGCGTCGTGTACTCCGGCGACGCGAACTACGCGGGTCTCAACCTCGTCGCCTCGAAGCAGACCGTGAACGGTGCGGCGACCACCACCACGCTCACGTCCTCGGCGAACCCGATCTACGAGAAGACGGCGCTCACGTTCTCGGCGGTCGTGTCCTCGGCCGTCGGCACCCCATCGGGAACGGTCACGTTCCTGAACGGCACGGCCACGCTCGGTGCGGCCGCGCTCGACTCCACCGGGAAGGCCACGTTCACCACCTCGTCGCTCCAGGAAGGCACATACTCCATCACGGCCGCCTACGGGGGCTCCTCGAACTTCGCGGCGAGCACGTCTGCCGTGCTCACCCAGAAGGTCCTCGAGCAGTACACCTGCAAGGGCTTCTTCAGCCCGCTCGCGACCGCCGGGTCGAAGTCGAGCCCGTCCAAGTCCGGGGCGCAGAAGTACGGAAGCACGGTGGGAGTGAAGTGGCAGCTCGTGAAGCCCGACGGCACGTACGAGAACCGTGCCAGCGCCAACCTCTCCGTGCAGGCGATCTACGACGCCGGGTGCGCCGGGTCACCGGCAAGCGGGGCGGCGGTGGTGAACCTCTATGCCGCCGCGACAGGCGCCGCCAAGGGGACCAGCTACAGCTACAGCACGAGCACGAACCAGCACGTCCTCAGCTGGACCACCTCCAACTCTCCGAGCAAGGGGTGCTACGACATCGTCTACACGCCGGACAACGGAACCGCTCAGCTCGTGACCATCCTCCAGCTCAATTAGCCGATGGCGCGGCGCACCCTGCCCGAAGGGGTACGATGAGCGGGCCCGACTTGGGGTAGGCTCGCCCCTGGGCGGGGCGAACCGGACCATGGCGGGCAACGAAGATCGGCAGGAGGCCAAGGTCGACCCGCCGGCGGCGCCGTCGGGTGCGCCGAGACTCACCTTCGCCGGCTTCCTCGTCGAGCTCAAGAAGCGCCGCGTTCCGCGAGCGGCGCTCGCCTACCTCATCGCCGTCTTCGGGCTCCTCCAGGGCTCCGAGGTCGTGGTGCGCATCCTGGAGCTTCCCCACTGGGTGCTCACGGTGTTGACGGCGATCGCCGGCGTCGGCTTCCCGGTCAACCTGTTCGTCGCCTGGCACTTCGACATCGCACCGGCGCGCCCGGGCGAGAACCTGGCCCCGCACCCCGGGAGGGGAACGCCCTGGGGGCCCGAGAAACGCGTCGTCCTCAGGAAGCCCACGTGGGCAGTCGTGGGCCTGATCGCGCTCGTCGCGTTGGGCCTCGCCGGGTGGCGCTACTGGGTCGTGCGATCGACGCCCAGGCCAGAGCCGAAGGCGCAGCTCATCCTCATCGCCGACTTCGACAACAAGACCGGGGAAGGCGTGTTCGACGGGACGCTCGAGCCGGCGCTCGGTATCGCGATGGAGGGGGCCTCGTTCATCACGTCCTACAAGCGGAACGACGCGAAGAAGATTGCGGACCAGCTCAAGCTGGAGGGCTCGGGGCTCGACGAGAAGCGCGCTCGGCTCGTGGCCCAGCGGGAGGGCATCGGCGTGGTGACGTCCGGCTCCGTCGAGCGCGTCGGCAAGGGCTACCGCGTGTCGCTGCGGGCGGTCGACGCATTCACCGGGAAGCACGTGGTCGTCGCCAAGGAGGACGTCTCGGGCAAGGACGCCGTGCTCGGTGCCGTCACCTTGCTCGCCGCGAAGGTCCGGAGCGCACTCGGCGACGCGACGCCCGAGAGCGTCCAGCTGAAGGAGGGCGAGACCTTCAGTGCCGCATCGCTCGAGGCCGCGCACGAGTACGCGGTGGGCATGTCGTTCGCCTCCGCCGGAAACTGGGACGAGGCGATCCAGCACTACCAGGCGGCCCTGAAGCTCGACCCGGGCCTCGGGCGCGCCTTCTCGGGGATCGCGGTCATCGAGTACAACCGCGGCCATCACGAGGAGGCCCAGGGCTACTTCGTGCAGGCCATGGCGCACGTCGACCGGATGACGGACCGAGAGAAGTACCGCAGCCGCGGGCTCATGTACTTGTTCCAGCGGGACCCCGACAAGGCCATCGAGGCCTTCACCGCGCTCGTGAAGCAGTTCCCGGTCGACAACGCGGGGCTCGCGAACCTCGCCATTGCCTACGAGTTCAAGGGGGACTTCGCGAAGGCGCTCGAATGGGGGAAGCGCGCCATCGAGGTCTCCCCCAAGAACGTGCCCCAGCGCAACAACGTGGGGTTCTTCGCGACGTACGTGGGCGACTTCGACCAGGCGATTCAGGAGCAGCAAAAGGTCATCGAGCTCAACGCCGGCTTCGTGAACGGGTACATCGGGCTCGCCCTCGCGCAGCTGGCCGCGGGCAGGCGCGACGACGCCGTCGCCACCTGGCAGAAGCTCGCGGGCATCGGGCCCGATGGCGCCTCGGCCGCCGCGGAGGGGCTCGCGGACCTGGCCATGTTCGAAGGGCGGCTGGCGGACGCCCGCGCCACCCTCGAAAGAGGCGTCGCGGCCGACCTCGCCGCGAAGGCCTCCGATGCCGCGGGGCGCAAGCTCGCCGTCCTGGCGGAGGTCGAGGCCACGCTGGGGCAGAGCGCCAAGGCGATCGCGGCTGCCGACCGGGCACTCAAGGCGAGCCAGGCCGAGGCGGTGGTCTACTCCGCCGCGACCGCCCTCGCCCGCGCCGGGGACGAGAAGCGGGCCCGCGCCGTCGCGGACGATCTCGACAAGCACGTCGAGGCCGAGCCACGCATGTACGCGGAGCTCGTGCGCGGCGAGGTCGAGCTCAAGCGGCGCAACCTCCCGGCGGCGGTGGACCATTTCAAGGCCGCGCTCCAGCGAGGGGACACCTGGCTCGCCCGTCTCATGCTCGGGATCGCCTACGAAGAGGCGGCAGCCTTCACGCAGGCCCAGGACGAGCTCGAGAAATGCGACAAGCGGAGGGGAGAGGCCACCGACGCGTTCCACAACACGACGCCGACGTACCGTCTCTACCCGCTCGTCAAGTACCACCTGGGACGGGCCTACCAGGGCCAGCAGAGCCCGCTCGCGTCCGACTCCTTCAAGGCCTTCCTCGGGATGAAGAAGTCCGAGGAGGACCCGCAGGCGGCGGACGCGAGGCGTCGGCTGGGCAGCGGATGACCGGCCGCCGTGCCCTGCCGCGGCGCCCCGCCTCCGTTAAGAGAGCCGCCGCGGCCGCGCTCGCGGTCCGGAGGAGTGGCCATGGCCCTGTTCGCGACGAAGACCCGCATGGTCGCGCTCGAGAATGCGCTTCCGGGGCGTCCGGAGAGGATGCGGGTGCCCGAACGCCACCACGTCTCCGGGGCGCCTCTCGAGGGGCCGTTCCCGGATGGGCTCGAGTTGGCGACCTTCGCCCTCGGCTGCTTCTGGGGCGCGGAGCGGCGGTTCTGGAAGATTCCCGGCGTGTACTCGACCTCGGTCGGATACGCGGGCGGCTTCACGCCGAACCCGACCTACGAGGAGGTCTGCAGCGGCCGCACGGGCCACGCCGAGGCCGTGCAGGTCGTGTTCGACCCCAAGGTCGTCGGGTACGGCGAGCTGCTCAAGGCGTTCTGGGAAGCCCACGACCCGACGCAGGGGATGCGGCAGGGGAACGACGTGGGCACGCAGTACCGGTCGGCCATCTTCGCCCACGGACCCGAGCAGCGCCGGCTGGCGGAAGCGTCGCGCGGCGCGTACGCGACGGCGCTCCACCGCGCCGGCCTCGGTGAAATCACCACCGAGATCCGGGAGGCGCCGCCCTACTACTACGCGGAGCCCTACCACCAGCAGTACCTCGCGAAGAATCCGGACGGCTACTGCGGGCTCGGCGGGTGTGGCATTCCCTTCGGGCCCTTGGAGTCGCAGCCGGGCGAAAGGGCGTAGCGTTCCCGCGGGGCCGCGTCCGGGTGGCGCGGGGGGTCGAGCAGCCTCAGAGCGCCGCGGAAGCAGGCTCGGTGGCGGTCAGTGCGCTCTCGAGATCGCCGACGATCTCCTGGATGGTCTTCAGCTCCGACACGGACCGATCCGCGATGCGGGTCACGCTCTGGCCCGTGTAGTAGAGCCCCATCTCCAGGTCGCCGAGCACGGCGGCGCGAAGCAGCGCGTCCGTGATGCAGAAGCTCTCCTTGAAGTCGCTCGCCCGGCACTTGCAGAGCTCTTCGGCGAGGCACTCGATGCAGGCCTTCCTGCGCCCCATGTAGCCCGAGGGACCGAAGAACCAGGCCTTGGAGCGCGGCGGGAAGGCCTTCCCGGAGGCGAGGCCGTCCGTGAAGGCGTTGCGCACTGCGCGGGCCTTCATGCCCTTCACGCAGCTCGTGATGATGGTCACGTCCTCCTCGCCCTTGCCGAGGTGCATCTGCTTGAAGTGGGGATGGGGGTCCCCGTCGCGGGAGGCGATGAACCGCGTGGCGAGCTGCACCCCGGCCGCGCCCTGGGCGAGGTACCGCCCGATGTCCGACGCGTCCACCCCGCCCGCTGCCACCACTGGCAGGGTCGAGTGGCGCCGCACCTCCTCCACGAGGGAGGGGAGCGGATGGTCGATGTCGCCGATGTGGCCGCCCGCGTCGGCGCCTTCGGCGACGAGGAACTCGGCGCCCCACTTCTCGTACATCGCGGCGAGGCGACCCGAGGAGACGATGCCCGCGAACGGGGTCATCGCTTCCCGGCACCAGCGGATGATGTCCCGGGAGATGCCCGCTCCCTGCACCAGGAAGGAGACGCCCTCGGCGAGCGCGGTCTTCGCGAGCAGCTCGAAATCCGCCTTGTTGATGGCGGCCATCAGGTTCACGCCAACGAAGCCGCCGGGGGCGTCGCGCTTGGCCCGGCGGATCTCCTCGCGCAGGTGTTCAGGGGTCTTGATGACCGCCGAGACCGTGCCCACGCCGACGAACCGCTGGCTCCGGATGGCCGCGACCTTCCCGGCGAGGCCGTCCGAGGCGTGGATTCCCATTCCGCCCTGCACGAGCAGGTGCTTCCCCGAGCCGAGGATCGCGGCGACGGCGTGGCGATCGAGCTTGGGGGCCGGGGCGAGGCTCTCCGCCGTGACGGCCGGAATGGCTTCTTCGTTCCGTGCGACGTTCGGCATGTCGTCTCCCTCGCTCGCGGGTCGCGAGCGCCAGGCCACAGTACAGGAGGCGTGTCATGCGCCTGTCACGGCGACCGCGAATCGTGTCGCCGGGAGGCGCCCGCGCGCCGCGCTGCGTCGACGAAATGGGCGGCGCGTCCGGGCGGCTAGGCCCTGGGACGGTGATCGAGGACGCGGCGCAGGACGCCGGCGAGCTCCGACAGCTGCCAGGGCTTCTGGACGAAGGCCGCGGCCTGGTCGAGCTCGACGTGGCCGGCGACCGCCTCGTCCGCATAGCCAGACATGAACACCACCGAGGTCTCGGGGTGGCGCGCACGAAATGCGCGGGCGAGCTCCGGCCCTCCCATCTGCGGCATGACCACATCCGAAAGGAGGAGGTCGATCTGGCCCGCGTGGCGATCGGCGAGGGCGAGGGCCTCTCGGCCGTCGGCTGCGGCGAGGACGGTGTAGCCCTCGGCGGCGAGCTGCGAGGAGAGGAGGTTGCGGACCTGGCGCTCGTCCTCGACGACGAGGACCGTCTCGTTGGGCTTGCCGGAGCGCGTGCGGGGCGCCTCCACGGCACGCACCGAGGCGGGCTCCGACGGGCCCGTTTCGGGCGGGAAGAAGATCTCGAACTTGGTCCCCCGGCCGGCCTGGCTTTGTACCCCGACGAAGCCGCGACTCTGCCGGACGATGCCGTACACCGTCGAGAGGCCGAGCCCCGTCCCCTTTCCCTGCTCCTTCGTCGTGAAGAACGGCTCGAAGATGTGGGCGAGGGTCGCCTCGTCCATGCCCGTGCCCGTGTCCGACACGGTGAGGACCACGTGTGGCCCGGCGGCGCCATCGGCGTACCGCCGGGCCTCCGGCTCGGTGAGGGTGACATTCGCCGTCGAGATGGTGAGCCGTCCCCCGTCCGGCATGGCGTCGCGCGCGTTCACGACCAGGTTCACGAGGACCTGCTCGAGCTGCCCGGGGTCGACCTTCACCTTCCAGAGCCCCTCGGTCCTTTTCGTGACGAGCTCGATGTGCTCGCCGATGAGCCGGCGCAGGAGCTTCTCCACGCCCACGACCGCGGCGTCAAGCGCGATGACCTGTGGCTTCAGCACCTGCTTGCGGCTGAAGGCCAGCAGCTGTCTCGTCAGGTCGGCCGCCCGCGCCCCCGCCCTCTGGATCTCGACGATGTCCTCGCGCACCGGGTCGCCCTCGGACAGCCCCTCGAGCGCCAGGCCCGCATAGCCGTTGATGGCGGTCAGGAGGTTGTTGAAGTCGTGCGCCACCCCGCCAGCGAGCGTGCCGACGGCTTCGAGCTTCTGGCGGTGGCGGAGGTGCTCGCGCAGGAGCTTCTCCTCGGTCACGTCGCGCCCCACGAGCAGGAGGTTCGCGATCTGACCGGAGGGGTCGCGCACCGCCGAGATGATGACCTGGGCGTCGAAGGGCTGGCCGTCCTTGCGCCGGCTCGTGACCTCGCCCCTCCAGGCGGTGGACTCGGACAGGGTAGCGAGGATGTCCTTCGTCAGGGCGCTCCCCGCGCCGCCCCCGTAGAGCTCTACGAGCGGCCGCCCGCGCAGTTCCGCTGCGGCGAAGCCCGTGATCCGCTCCAGGGCCGGGTTGACGTACTCGATGTGGCCCTCCGGGTCGGTGACGGCGATGCCTTCGGCGGCCTGGTCCACGGCGACCGCGAGGAGCGCGTGCGCGGCCTGGAGGCGTTGCCGCTCCGCCACCTCTCGCTGGAGCGCCGAGTGCTTCTCGGCCACCTGCTGCTCCCGTAGGAGCGATTCGTCGAGGCGGGCCTGGAGGACCAGCGACTTCGTGTTCAGGATCACCGCGAGCAGGACCACGCCCAGGACCGCGACGACCGCCACGGTGAGGTTCACCGCGGAGGCCCTCGGCGAGAGGTCGCCGACGAGGTCCGCGACGCGGTCCACACCGAGCAGCGTGAAGGGCTGGCTCGGGACCGGGACCCGCATGGCGACGAGATCTTCCGCGTGCTGCCCCTTGCCCCCCGGGCGCTCCATCTCCATCATGCGCCCGTCCGCGGGGATGGACTCGATGCCGCGCGGCAGGTCGGGGACCCAGGGCTCGAAGCCCTCGGGCATGTAGGGGCGGCCCTGCGCGTCGAGGAGGACGAACGAGAGCCGTTCGGCGCTCGCGGCCAGCGTTCCGAGGACCGTGTCGGGTCGGAGCCAGGCGACGAACCAGCCGGCAGCGCGCCCCTTGAACCGGTGGGCGCGCGTGAGGGTCAGGCGCTTGCCGTCCGCGGACAGGGAGATCCCCTCGGGCCGGGGCGACGCGGGCTTCGCCTCCTCCCACGGGGGCGCGCCGGGCCCCGCCGAATCTGCCAGGATCGACCCGTCCGCGTCGAGGAGGGCGATGCGCATGAACGGCCGGGGGTCGCGGTCCTCCCGAGGCTCCACGAGCGACGCCAGGCGCTCCTGGATGGGGACGAGGCTCAGCGCGAGCCCGTACTGCATGCTCATCCCCAGGTCTCGGTTCTCGTAGAAGGCCGCCACCTCCCGCGACTCGGAGAGGTTTCGGATGTCCTTCTCCGCCGCCGCGAAGAGGTGCGACAGCGACGCGGCGTGAAGCGCGGCCTGCTGGGAGTGCTGGCGGAGCAGGTTCTCGCGCAGCGTGCGCGCGGAGCGGTAGTTGAGGACGAGCAGGTAGCCCACCATCGCCACCAGGGCGATGCCCGCCGCCACGATGGCGCCCGTGCGCCTCGCCAACCTCCCGCTCGCGTCCGGCGAGGGGGCTGGGATGAAGTGGGCCATCCCCCGCTCGGCTACCGCGACGCGACGAAGAAGTCCGGGAAGTAGGTGGGCGCCTCCGGAAAGTACTTTTTCACGAGGCGCTGGTAGGTCCCGTTCCTCCGGACCTCGGCGAGGAAGGCGTCGAAAGCCTCCCTGAGGTGCGGAGAGTCCTTGCGGAACGCGGCCCCCATCTCCTGCCGCACGCTGATGGGGCCGATGACCTTGAGTCGGCCAGGCCACTTCTGCAGGGCGATCATCGCGTCGGCGACGTCGAGGAGGGCGAGCTCGCCCTCGCCGTTGATGAGGACCGGCGCGACCTCGTCGAGGCGAACCTTCTTCAGCACGACCTGTGCCTGCGTCGCCTCGATCTGGTAGAGCGACGGGTCGAGGCAGGTCGCCGACACGCCGAGCAGCGACCGATGGGCGAGGATGGCCTTGACCTCCTTGATGTCCTTTTCGATGCTGCCGGAGGGTCGGATGGGCTGCACGGGGGAATCGGCGCGCGCCACCACCCACACCTGCGTGGGAAAGACGGGCGTGGAGAAGTCGGCGACCCGCCCTCGCCAAGGCAGGATGGTGAGTCCGGTGGCGAGCACGTCGCCGCGGATGGGGGTTGCGGGCGCCTTGGCGAGGTCCGCCTGCTTCGAGGAAACCTGTCGTCCGGTGAGGTCCGGGAGCGCGGTCGGCCAGTCCGTCTGGACGAACTCGTAGCGAACGCCGATGCGCTCTGCGAACATCCGCGTGAGCTCGACGTCGAGGCCGTCGCCGCTGCCGGTCACGAACCCGGCGTAGGGAATTCCGAGGTGCCGAAGGACGCCCCGCTTCTTCACCTCGTCGAGGTCGCCGCCCACGTCCGCGGCCACGGCCGCCGCCGGAACGGCGCCGAGGAGGACGGTGGCGAGTAGGACCTTTGCCGCTCTCTGCACACACGAAGGGTTCATGGGACAGCTCCGCGATGCGAGCCGGGTGCCGCCCCAGACACCCAGAATCAGGCCGTCCGGGGGGGGTGTCTGGCCACCCCGGGTCGACGAAGCTTGCCTTAAACGCGCGCTTGCGGCCGCGGCGGTCGCCGGACTCGTCTTCGAATGAGCGGCCGGAGGCGGTGCCGCGCCGGCGCGCGGCTGGCGCGATGGGACGGCTCGCTACGCCTTGACGATGCCGTCGCTCGCGCAGACGGCCATGCAGGCGGGGTCGCCACCGCTTCCCGTGCACTCGTCGCACTTCGCGGGGTCGATCTCGTAGTGGTCCTCGCCCTCGAAGATGGCCTGGCTCGGGCACTCGACCTCGCATGCGCCGCAGCTCGTGCACTCGTCCGTGATCCGGTTCGCCATCGATCTCCTCCGCGGCGCGGCGTCTGCACGGCGCGCGCCAAGCCGCAGAGGGCGGGGCGCGGGGGAATTCGCGAGTGCTTACCAGGGGCGGCGCCGGCCGCGCGCGCGCGAACGGAGCGGGAACCGCAAATCCTGCAGGCCCGCTACGTCTCGAGTCGGACGGCCTCGCCTTCCGGCAAGTGGCGGAGGGAGACCGAGTTCATGCAGTAGCGAAGCCCCGTGGGCGGCGGCCCGTCCGGAAAGACGTGTCCCAGGTGACCTTCGCATCGCCCGCAGACGACCTCCGTGCGCACCATCCCGTGGGAACGGTCGACCCTGGTGGCGACGGAGTCGGCGTGTAATGGCGCGGTGAACGACGGCCAGCCCGTCCCGGACTCGAACTTGCTCCCCGAACGGAACAGCGGGTTCCCGCAGCCGGCGCACACGTACGTCCCCGGTTCTTTCGTTCCGAGGAAGCAGCCGGTGAACGGGCGCTCGGTCCCGCCCCGCCGAAGCACGTCGTAGGCCTCCGGGCTGAGGCGCCTGCGCCACTCTGCATCCGTGAGCACGAGCTTGTCCGCCACGGGACGTCTTCTTAAGCGGAGCGCCCGCGCGCGCCGCTCCCCGGACGGGGCGCCGGTCGGGCGTCGCCGAAGGACAGGGTGCGCGCCCGGTGGGCGCGCCTTGCCGAACGCTCGACCCCGACAGCGGCCAGGCCGAACTCGTTCGCTACGGCCAGCATGCTCCCCATCCCGCAGAATGGGTCCACGACGGTCCGGCATCCGGTGTGGTCGACGAGGAACCGGGCGACGGCGGCGCAGGCCTCCCTCCCCATGGCTCGCGCCCACGTCATCTCCCCGAGCCGGGGGAGCACATCCGGCGCCGACTGCCCCGGCCCGATGCGGAGTTCCCGGCTGACGCAGAGGAGGTGGCTGTAGCTCGGGCGGCCGTACGTGGTGACCCCGGGAGGTACCCGGCACGCGATGCGGTGCCAGAGGAGACGGCTTCCGGCGTCCTCGGCCCCGCAAAGGACGAGGTGTGCCTTGTCGATCCACGCGCCATCCCTCTTGACGTCCGTCTGGAAGAACACAGCGACGGCCTCGTCGGCGAGGGCGCGGCAGGCGAGCGTGACCGCCTTCACGAACCACCGCCTCCATCCCTCCAGCCCGAGCTCTTCCAGCTCCGAGACGTCCGGCAGCGACGTGACGACGGCGTGGTCGGCCGCCAGGTGCCGGCCGTCGAGCCAGGCGACGCCGTCGCCCACGACCACCTCGCGGTACGGCGCTGCGTCCGGCGAGCGGAGGGCGACGGCCGGCGGCTGCGTGTCCGGGAAGGGGGGCGGTCCGCGCCGCTCGCCGTCGTCTTTCCCCGCCACGTCGAATCCTCAGGCCTCCGAGAGAAACGCACGGATCGCCTGGACGGCGCGGTCGTCCACCTCGTCCTGCGACTCGCCGAGCTCCCGGAGCGCGCGTCGGCCCAACTCCAGGGAGTGGTTCCCCCCCTCGACGACGTGGAGGGCCGAGCGGGCCCGCATCCGCCCTCTCACGCCATCCAGGAGCTCGAGCGGGCACAAGGGATCCCTCGTGCCCTGTACGAACAGAACCGGGGTCGAGAGCTCGAGGAGGACCGCGTCGCGCACGGCGCCGCTCTGTCCGCGCAGAGGATAGCCCAGGCAGACCACTGCGCGGGCACCCCCGAGTAGCGCGACGTGACAGCCGACCCGGGCCCCCATCGACTTCCCCACGAGCACCACCGGAGCCCCGCGGCCGCCGCGAGCCTCCTCGAGGGCGGCACGGTGGGCGGCGACGAGAGCCGGCAGCCGGTCGGGTGTGCGGCGACCCGCCCTGGCGTAGGGGTAGTCGAACCGCACCACCTCTCCGAGCCCCGCGAGCCGCTGCGCCCAGCGCTCCATCCAGGGAGAGTTCGAGGGGGCACCGGCTCCGGGCGCGAAGAGCAGGATCGGCGTCTGCATCGGCCCACCATACCGCGCCGGCCGGCTGGGGCGGCCGGTGCGCCCCTACGGGGCGCGTTCCTCGGCGGGGCGATATGCCATCCGGGCGACGACGTCGCGGAGCTGACCGGGGTCGAACGGCTTTTCCACCCAGGGGTTCTGGGTGCGGGCCAAAAACGCGCGCGCCCCGTCGGTGAAGGCGCCCCCCGTGATGAACACGAAGCGCGCCGCCAGCTCCGGGTCCCGGCATGCCACGCGCTCGTGCAGCTCCATGCCGCTCATCTGAGGCATCATCAGGTCGCAGAGGAACACGTCGAAATGCTCTTCGCGCTCGAGGCGAGCGAGCGCGTCGGCTCCGGACCGGACGGCGATCACCTCGTGCGCGGGGCGAAGCGCGCGGGCGATGGAGCGGGCCACGAGAGGATCGTCGTCGACCACCAGGACGCGCGCGCTCGCGAGCGCGCTCTCGACCTCGGCTGGCGCGCCGTCCGCGGTGCGCTCCTCGCTCGGCGCCGGGGGCAGGAGCACTCGCACCAGGGTGCCCCTGCCTACCTGGCTCTCCACCTCGATGCGTCCGCCGGCGCCGGTCACGATCCCGTGGGCGATGGCGAGTCCGAGGCCGGTGCCGCCGCCCGGCGCCTTGGTCGTGAAGAAGGGCTCGAAGATCCGCGGGAGGACGTGCGGGGGGATGCCCGTGCCCGTGTCCCGCACCTCCACGCGCGCCCACCCCTTCTCGTCGGCGTACGCCGTGACGGCGATGGAGTTCTCGGCGGCGTGCCCCTCGGGCATCGCCTGCGCGGCGTTCAGCAGGACGTTCAAGAAGACTTGGCAGAGCTCGTGGTCGGCGGCAGCCACGGCCGGCAGGGCAGAGGAGCGCACGTCCAGGCGCGCGCGGTGACGGATGTCGTGATCGGCGAGGCGGAGCGCCGTGGCGAGCTCTTCGGCGACGCTCGTGGCCCGGCGCCGGCCCGAGGCGGGCCGGGAGAAGACCTGCAGGCCTCGCACGACGTCCCGGACGCGCGTCGCCCCCTCGCGCGCCTGGGCCGCCGCCTCGGCGAGTTCGACAGAGGCGGCCCCGCCCGAGTTCAGCTCGCGCACGAGGAAGTCGAGGTTCCCGACCACGTAGGCGAGCGGGTTGTTGATCTCGTGGGCCACTCCGGCCGCGAGCGTCCCCAGGCCCGCGAGGCGCTCGGCGCGCTCCACCTGCGCCTGCAGGCGACGGCGCTCCGTGTTGTCCGAGAGGACGCCGGTGATCCGCAGCGCCCGCCCCGCCCCGTCTCGATGGCTGGCGCGCCCGCGCATGAGTGCCCACCTGAGGCCCGGGGACGGGTCGGCCAGGCGGAATTCCGCCTCGAACACGGGGGCGTCGCCCGCGACGTGCGCGGCGAGGCGCGTCTTCACGGCCGCCCGATCGTCCGGGTGCACGAAGGCGCCGAGGATCTCGTCGGTGTCGCCCTGCAAGGTCGAGGAAGGAATGCGGTACTCGGCGGTCCACTGCGGATCGAGCGCCAAGCGCGCGCGGCCCATGTCCCAGTCCCAGACCCACTGCGTGTTGGCGAGCGCGAGCCGGAACCGCTCCTCGCTCTGCTCGAGCGCGTCCCGGGCACGGGCGAGCTCCCGGTGCTGGCGGACCTCGTGGCGCCACCAGGCGGCGAGGGCCGCCCCGCAGGCGGCGAGGAGAGCGAGGACCAGGGCGGCGATGAGGGCGAGTGGCCGCAGGACCGGGGCCTCGATCTCGGAGATGTCCATCCGCGTGGCGAGGTGCCAGTCGGAGTCCGGGATGCTCCGGCCGGCGATGAGGACGGGCGTGCCGCGGTAGTCGACGGCCAGGAACACCCCCTCCGGCTCGCGAAGGACGCGAACGATCCCGCGAAGTTCCTCGGAGAGCGGGATGCGAACCTTCATCGCCCAGCCACGGAGGAAGCGAGGCTCGGTGATGAATAGGGCCGCCCCGCGGTCCGGGCGCACGACGACGCTCTCCCCGGTGTCGGAGGGAACGGGCCAGGTCTCCACGACCGAGGCCAGGAAAGGGGCCGCGTCGCGTCGGCAGAAGGCGATGGCGACGGGTCGGCCGGCCCCGTCCCGAACCGCCACGGCGACGTCGAGCCGCGGGGTTCCGTCGGCGGTCTCGGCGACGAGCGTGGACTCGGGGCGGGCGCTTGCCAGGGCACGGGCGAGCAGGTGCGGGTCGGGGGGAGGGGCGGCGGGCATCGCGCCGTGCGCCAGGATCACCTCGCCTTCTGCGGTGAGGAGGGCGACCTCCTCGTACTGGTGCCGGCTCGCGAAGTTCTCGAGGACCCTCTCCGCGTGCGCGCGGAGTGCGGGCTCGAGCCGTTGCGGTCCCTGCGCGGCGGACGCCGGCACGAAGGGGTTCGTGGCGAGGAAGGCGGCGTCGCGCGCCGCTTCCGCCCGCCACACCTCGATCGCCCGTGCCTTCAAGGCGGCCACCGCGGTGATCTCCGCTGCTCCCTTCCTCCGCGCGGCGAGCCGCATGGAGCGCTGCACGAGGAACCCCGCGAGGAGCAGCCCCGCGACTGCGAGCGCGAACACGGTGAGAGGCAGCCGCAGCCGGGCCGGCGGCCTTTCGAGTTCGCGCGCGGCCGCGCGGGCGGCTCCGCCTGTTCGCCAGGGATTCACGGAGGAGTTCATTGTGGCACCGGCATGAGCGTGGTCAAACGAACGGGGGTGGGGCGCTGTAGGGCAGCGGAACCGCTCGCGCGACGGCGCGGGCGCTCCCCTCCCCGGGCCGCCGCGTCGCTCGTGGCGCGGTCCGTCTCCTCGCTCGTGCGGCCGTGCGACCCGTCCCGTGTCGCTCGGGACGGGCAGGCGACGCGTTTGGCGGCCGTTCATTCGTCCGGCCTCTCGCGCCGGGCCGTGACCAGCCACAGCGGCGCGAGCGACTCCGCTCCCCGAAGCCACAGGAGGCGGACCGCTCGCCAGGTCGGGGGTCGCGACGCGCCGCACGCGCTCGACGGGGCATCATGGCGCGCTGCGCCAAGAGGCCGAGCGGGTCCTAACGCCCCAGACCAACGGGCTGGGCCGCCGGGGCGGCTTCCCGGGTCGGAGAGAGCCCGCGACGCTTTGCGGCAAGGCCGACGCGGCGGAGTCCCCACCCGGCGCGCGGAAGGCCTTGCCCCGAAGCCCCGGCCTTGTCAGGATGCCACTCCCACGCCGCCACACACGGTTGATGCCGACTCCGTCCCCGCGCCCGCCCGCTGCCGTTCGAAAAGAGGGCCATGCGGCTCGCGGGGCGATCGGTCGAAGCGCTTCCTTCTAGGGGAACGTGCACATGTCCAAGAAAGCCACGAAGCCCACGCTCACGAATCCGCTCGATCCGCCCGTGAAGGTGGAGTTCACGATCCCGGGAGAGATCTCGCGCTCGACCGGGGCTTACGAGGAGGCGATGAAGGAGGGGCACGACCTGATCCAGCGCCCCATCCGCTCCGTCAGCATCGACCAGATCGAGAAGCAGCACGCGAAGAAGCGGATGACCGTCTGGGAGCGCATCCGCGTGCTCAGCGACCGACCGCCCATGGTCCTCTTCCAGAACTGGGGCAAGAACCTGGACGGCGCGTCGCTCGTGACCGCGGTCCTGAACATCCGCGGCCGCGACGTGGCCTGCTATGGACACGATTTCACCGTCCGCGCCGGCTCGATGGACGCGACGAACGGCAACAAGCTCGCGCGGCTCATGCGCCTCGCCGGCGACAAGGGGATCCCGCTCATCGGGATGAACGACAGCGCCGGCGCTTACGTTCCGGCGGGCGTGGGCGGGCTCGACGGCTACGCCGAGGCGTTCACGGCGTTGCGAAAGATCAGCGGCGTCGTCCCCTCGATCATGTGCATGTTCGGCTTCAACGCCGGCGGCGGGTCGTACCTTCCGCGGCAGGGGAGCTTCGTCATCCAGCCGAACGACACCTTCTTCGGGCTCACCGGCCCCGGCGTGGTGAAGTCGGTCCTCGGCGAGGACATCACGCCCGAGGCCTTGGGCGGTCCCAAGGTCCACGGCGCGTCCGGCGTCGCCGACCTGACCGTGCAGGACGAGCTCGCGGCGCTCCGCCAAGCCGTGCGCCTGCTCGGCTACATCCCGGACAACAACTCGGCCTCCCCGCCTTTCCAGGCGACGAGCGACCCCATCGACCGCAAGACCTGGGAGATCAACACGCTGCTCAAGAAGGCGTTCAACTCGCCGACTGGCTTCAACACGCCCTTCGACGTGTCGATCATCATCCAGCAGGTGTGCGACTACGGCGACTACTTCGAGCTCCAGCCGGAGCGCGCCCGCGAGGTCGTGACCGCCTTCGGTCGCCTCGGAGGCTACGTCGTCGGCTTCGTGGCGAACAACAGTGCCGTCGCGTCGGGGCAGATCGACTGCGACTCGGCCCTCAAGATCGCGCGGTTCGTGCGCTTCTGCAACATCTACAACATCCCGATCATCTTCATGGAGGACACGACGGGCTTCCTGCCCGGCCGCGAGCAGGAGGCGCGCGGCATCGTGCAGGCGGGCCGGTCGATGCTCGACGCGATCGTCGACGTGCGGACGCCGCGCATCCTGCTCATCCTGCGAAATGCGTTCGGGGGCGCCTACGCGTCGTACAACAACTACCCCACCGGTGCCGACGTGGTGCTGGCACTGCCGACCACGCGCCTCGCGGTGATGGGGCCCGCGGGAAAGGAGTTCGTCTACAAGGACGAACTCCGCAAGATTCGTGGCGCGGTCGCCGAGATGGTGAAGCAGGGGGTCCAGAAGCGGGCCGCGGCCGGGATGGAGGGCGATGCCGCGAAGAAGGACGCCGAGAAGGAGGTGGCCGAGTGGCTGCGCTCGCAGGAGGCGGCGCTCAACCGTCGGTACGAGAAGGAGCTCATGAACCCGAAGGAGGGCTTGGCGCTCGGGTCCATCTCCTCGCTCGTGATGCCCACCGACCTGCGCCAGGTGCTCGGCGAGAACCTGCACTTCCTCCTGCGCCACTACAGGCCGAGCCCGATGACGGGCCCCCAGCGCGAGTTCCACTGAGCCTCGGGCGGCACGACCGAACGCCCGACCGGAGACACCGACCGATGGCTTCCACCGACAACTACTACTCGACGAACCCGCTCGTCCACCGCGACCGTCGGCTGGGCAACTCGTCCTCCGAGTGGGTCCGCTCGTTCGCCTGCGAGGACCTGAAGCCGCTCATCGTCTGCCGGGGGCCGATCCGAAAGGAGGCGATGGACGTCTTCGAGGAGATGGGCATCGGCCACTACGGCATCCTCCTCTCCGAGAAGGACTCCATCGTCTACCCGAACGCGCTCGCGCCCGAGCTCCGCCAGCTGACCGACAACCGCAGGGTCCACCGGGTCCCGGACTACAGCGGCGCGAGCAAGGAAGAGCGCGTCGAGCGCATGAACCAGATTGTCCAGATCGCGCGCGACAACGGCTACGACTCCATCTTCGCCGGCTACGGCTTCATGGCCGAGGACGAGGAGTTCGTCGCCACCATCGAGAAGGCGGGGCTCAAATTCATCGGGCCCAACTCCGTCACCCAGGCCCGCGCGGGCAAGAAGGACGAGGCGAAGCGAACCGCACTGGAGGTGGGCGTCAGCGTCACCCCCGGCATCAACAACGTCACGGCGCGCACGCTCGTCGCGAAGCACAAGACCCGCAAGCAGCTCGTCGCCCTCGCAGAGGCGGAGGGCCTGGCGGTCGACAAGAAGGTGGTCGCCGACGAGAAGATCCCCGTCGAGGACCTCGCCGACCACGTGCTCATGGCCTCGTACGCCTTGGGCATCGACCTCTACACCGTCGACGAGCTGGGTGCGCAGGTGCAGCGAGAGGTAGCGGAGATGTTCCAGAAGTACCCGGGCAGCCGCGTGCGCCTGAAGGCCATCGGCGGCGGAGGCGGAAAGGGGCAGCGCATCCTCGGCGGCTCGCTTCTCGGCGCCCGAAGCCCCGACGCCCAGGCCATCGCCGAGGCCGCGGCCGAGGCGCCCGGCTTGGTCCGGGAGGTCCTGAACGAGGTCAAGGCGACCGGGGTCGGCGACAACAAGAACGTGCTGATCGAGTTGAACATCGAGCAGACGCGCCACAACGAGATCCAGCTGCTCGGGAACGGCAAGTGGTGCGTCTCACTCGGCGGACGCGATTGCTCCCTCCAGATGCACGAGCAGAAGCTCCTCGAGGTCTCGGTCACCCAGGAGGGGCTCGCCGCGGCCATCGTTCGTGCGCAGGCGGCCGGCCGGAAGGAAGAGGCGACCGCGCTCGCAACCGACCTCGAGATCCTGAAGCGCATGGAGGCCGACGCCGCTCGGTTCGGCGAGGCCGTCGGACTCGACTCGGCCTCGACCTTCGAGTGCATCGTCGATCGCGACCGCTACTACTTCATGGAGGTCAACACCCGCATCCAGGTCGAGCACCGGGTCACGGAGCTCTGCTACAGGCTCCGCTTCACGAACCCTGCGGACAGGAACGACTTCTTCGTCGTCGAGTCCCTCGTCGAGGCGATGGCGTTGCTCGCGCGCCACAAGGAGAGGCTGCCCAAGCCGGATCGGGTCCCGCGCTTCGGGGCGTCCGTCGAGGCCCGCCTGAACGCCACCGACGCTTCGCTCGCGCCGCACGCGGGAGGGCTCATCCGGTTCTGGTCGAAGCCCATCGACGGGGAGATCCGGGACGACCAAGGCATCAGCCTCGAGAACCCCGACAGCGGGATGTTCATCCCGTACCGCGTCGCCGGCGCCTACGACTCGAACATCGCGCTGCTGCTCACGAAAGGCGACCATCGGCTCGAGAGCTACGAGTACCTCTCGCGCGTGCTGGGGAAGACGAGCCTGCGCGGAATCAACCTCGCGACGAACCTCCAGTTCCACTACGGCCTCGTCAACTGGTTCATCGGTCAGAACGTGATGGCGAAGCCGACGACTCGCTTCGTGGTCCCGTACCTGACGCTCGTGGGCAAGCTCAAGGAGGCCGCCAACAAGCTCGATCCGGCCACCGCATTCCTCGAGATGAAGAAGCACTACGCGAAGCGCGCCGCGGTGGAGTCCCCTGACGACCCGGCGGCGGCAAAGGCCATAGGGGAGGTGCTCGACCGCAAGGCCACGCTGCTCACCCGGCCCATCGACAAGCTCCTCGAGGACCCGCACCTCTTCGCGGGCTGGCTCAGCCTGAACCGCAAGCACTACCGGCTCGAGGGCAGGAAGGTGGTCTGGATCCGGAATCCCCTCGGGGTGCTGAACGACACCTACGAGTACCTGAACATGGCGTTCGACGCCCGGCGTCCTGCTGCCGAGGTGATCTGGGAGCACGACCACGAGCTCCTGCAGAGGTCCATCCGCTTCTACGTGGAGCTGCGCCGGGTGTTCGACCTGCGCAAGGAGGAGTTCTACAAGCTCGACGAGATCCTCGCGAGCGAGTCCCCCCAGGGTGGCTACGACGCGGAGACCTGGCAGAGGATCCAGGCCGCGCACGTCGGGTACGAGGCGGGCAACGAGCTCTTGGGGATGCTCTTCATGATCGCCGAGGGGGTGGACTTCTTCGCGTTCCGCGTCGAGGACGACCTGGAGGTGACCATCCCCTCGTACCTTCACGACCCGGACCTGCAGGGACGGATGCGCAAGGTGCTCGCGCCGCCCCCGGCCACGCGAGCCGACGAGATCGTCGCCGTCTGCGGTGGCATGTACTACGGGCAAGAGGCCCCGGGCCGTCCGCGCTTCGTGGCCGAGGGGATGCACTTCGAGAAGGGGCAGCCGCTCTACATCGTCGAGGTGATGAAGATGTTCAACACGGTCCGGGCGCCGTTCTCGGGCACGGTCGACAAGATCCTCATCCAGGGCGGCGAAGGGACCATCGTCCAGAAGGGACAGCCGCTCTTCAAGATCACCCCGGACGAGAAGTTCGTAGAGGTCGACCCCCGGGAGGTGGAGCGCGAGCGGCGGGCGACGACGAGCGAATACCTGAAGGCAGTCCTCTGACCCCCGGCCCGGACAGCAGGGTCGGAAGTTCGAGATAGAATCCGCCTGCGCGACCGGACGGAGGGTCGCGGGGGACGAAGGAGCGAGCGATGAAGAAGGGCAAGTTCGTGGTGTTCGAGGGCATCTACGGCTCCGGCCGGATCATCGTCGACCTCGTCAACCGGCTCCGCGAGGCGCTCGCGGCGACGGGGACCGAGGTGATCGAGATCGACAGCCCCGACACCGGCCGTGCCCAGCTCATGGGCGCCGAGGATCTCGACTCGAGCTGGCGCTACGGGGTCTTCGAGTCCGACTTCTTCTTCGAGCTCGCCGCCCGTGCGCGGGTCTGCTCCGTGACCCGGGAGGAGCTCGCCCGGGGGAAGACGGTCCTCTGCAAGAGCTTCACGTTGTCGTCGATCGTCTACGCGGAGCTAAAGGGCCACGACTGGTTTCGCGAGGACCTGAACGTCCTCGAGGCGCGTGCACGCGGCGTGCAGCTCGGCGGCGAGGTCGCCCCGGACCTGACCCTCTTCGTGGACGTTCCACCCGTCTCCGCCGCGGCGGAGCTCGGGCCGAAGCTCAAGGGTCATTTCACGGTCGCCGACCTGGAGCGGCAGCTTGCGCTCTACCGCGTGGAGCTCTCCAAGCTCCCGCCGGGCAAGTCCAGGGTCCTCCGCGGCGACGCGCCCGTTGACCTGCTGGTCGCCGAAGCGCTCCCGGCCATCCGGGCCCTTGCCTAGGGGCGCCGCCCCGACCGGGGCCGGGCACGGATATTTGACGGGGCCGCTGCGCCCTGCTGTCGTGATCGGGTCGGCAGGAGGTGCCCCGTGGCCCCCGACGGCATCGGGCCCCATGGCGTCCCGCAGGTCGAGCCCATCGCCCCCCAGGCGAAGGGGAGGGCGCCACGTGCAGGAAGCGCGGATGCCGGGTCCAGGAAACGGGACCCGGAGGGCTCGCAGGCGGAGCGGAGGGAGCGCGACGAGGATGCCGGGCCGGAGGTGTCGGACCTCGCGACCGTGGTCTTCGAGCTCGCCGAGGTGCTCCGGGAGAGCCCGAGGCGCTTCCCTGAGCTCATGGAGAGGGCCGCAATCGCCGTGGATCGCGCGGCCGAGGGCTTCCCGGAGGCGCATCGGCGATCGATCCGGGACCTGGCGGAGGCCCTCCGGCGGGCGGGCCGGGCAGGCCTCCTGCCGCCCCTCGGCGCGCTCGAGGCGGGTTCTGGCGCGGAGGGTGGAGCGCCCGGCCACGTCCACAGCTACGCGAGGGCGCAGGCCAGCGCGATCGGACCGTCGGAGGCTCGCAGGCTGGCCAGCCTCCTCCGGGCTGCGATGCGGGACGCCGCAGGGTGAATTCGCACCGCTGTCCCGGCGGCTAGCCTGCCCGGATGGCCGAGGCGAGCGCGGAGAGCTCGGCGCGGTCGCCGCCCGCGCCGAGCGCCTGAATCCCGCGGCCGCCTCCCTCGAAGCGTGGGAGCACGTGGACGTGGAGGTGGAGCACGTGCTGGCCGCAGGCCCGCCCGTGGTTCCAGCCGACGTTCATGCCCACGGGATGGAGCGCGCGCTCGACCTTCGCCTGGACGGTGCGGACGGCCGAGAACAGCGCGCCGACCGCAGCCTCCGGGAGATCGAGGAGCGTGGGGGCGTGGACACGAGGGACGACGAGCACGTGGGCTCTCGCCGCCGGGTAGGCGTCGAGGAAGGCGACGGCGGCGGGATCCTCGTGGACGACCTCCGCCGCGGCCGCCCCGCGGACGATCTGGCAGAACAGGCACTCGGGCACGTGGGCCTCCGGGGCGCAGGGGATCGGAGCCCCGAGTGTAGCTCGTCCCGCCCGCGGTCGGCCGGGGGGCGCACCCGCGTCTCTTCCGACGGGGCTGGCGCCCGCGGCCAGTCGGTGCGATAACCCGCCTCCCGGCACCCGGGGGCACCGCCCGACTACCCGCGAGAGCGACGCATGGGACGCATCTTCGAGACACGCAAGGCCACGATGTTCGCCCGGTGGAACCGGATGGCGAAGGTGTTCACCCGCATCAGCAAGGACATCGCCATCGCCGTCAAGGCCGGTGGGCCGAATCCGGACAACAACCCCGCGCTGCGGCGCGCCCTGCAGAACGCGCGGGGCGCGAACATGCCGAAGGACAAGGTCGAGGCCGCCATCAAGCGGGCGAGCGGGCAAGAGCAGGTGGCGTACGAGGTGGTCCTCTACGAGGGCTACGGACCGCACGGCGTGGCCTTCGTGGTCGAGACGGCGACCGACAACGTGGTGCGGACGGTCGCGAACGTCCGCATGCACTTCAAGGATCACGGGGGCAAGCTCGGGACGGCCGGGAGCGTTGCGTTCCAGTTCCAGAGGATGGGGGTCTTCCGCCTCGCTCCCGAGGGGCTCGACCTCGAGGCACTGGAGCTCGACCTCATCGACCACGGCCTCGACGAGATGGGGGAGGGGGAGGGAGAGAAGGGCGAGAAGCAGGTCGTCATCCGCTGCTCCTTTGCGAGCTTCGGGCAGCTGCAGGCCGCGATCGAGGCAAGGAAGCTCCCGCTCATCTCTGCCGAATCGGAGTACGTGCCACAGACGCCCGTCCAGCTCCCGGAGGAGGCCGCGAAGCAAGTCCTCGAGCTGGTCGACGCCCTCGAGCAGGACGAGGACGTCCAGAAGGTATTCCACAACCTCGCCTAGGCCCTGGCGATCAGCGGCGGGGAACGAGCCGCACCGAGGAGGCCTTCACGAGCGCCACCACCTCCCGGCCGGGCGCAAGCGCCAGCTGCTCGGCGCTCTGGCGCGTCACGAGCGCGACGAGCCGGAACCCGCAATCGAGGACCACGCGGACGAGGGGCCCCTCGGGAACGAGCGAGGTGACGGTCGCCGCGAGGCGGTTCCGCGCGCTCGTGGCCTCGGTCGCACGGGGCTCGAGGACGACGTCCTCGGCCCTGACGCAGGCGTAGGCCTCGTCGTCGAGGTGGCCCGGGTCGACGGCCAGGAGCCGCGCGCCGCCCACCTCCACCCAGGCGAGCCCGCCGTCGCGCGAGGCGAGGCGCGCCGGCGCGACGTTCTCGGTGCCCACGACCCGCGCGACGACGGCGTCGACGGGGGAGCTAAAGACCTCGGGGACGGACCCCACCTGCCGTACCGCGCCCTCCGCGAGCACGGCCAAGCGGTCGCCGAGGGCGAGCGCCTCGGCCCGATCGTGCGTGATGACGAGCGACGGGATCCCGGCCTGGGAGAGCACGTGCCGCAACTCGCCACGCAGCTCCTCGCGTGTCGGGGCGTCGAGGGCGGAGAGCGGCTCGTCGAGAAGCAGGAGACGGGGGCGCGGGGCGAGCGCGCGGGCGAGCGCCACCTTCTGGCGCTGGCCACCGGAGAGCTGGCCGGGACGGCGCCCGGCGAGCTCCGCCACCCGGAGGAGGTCGGTCGCCCAGCGCTGGCGCGCCTCTCGTTCGGCGGCCGGCAGGGCCGCCAACCCGAAGGCCACGTTCGCGGCGACGGTGAGATGGGGAAAGAGCGCGTACTCCTGGAACAGGAGGCCGACGCCGCGACGCTGCGGCGATACGAAGGCGCCGGAGGCCGCATCGGACCAGATCTCTCCGCGGAACCGCACGTGGCCGGCGTCGGGCCTCTCCAGCCCGGCGAGGCATCGGAGCACCGTGGTCTTCCCCGAACCCGACGGGCCGAAGAGGACGGTCACCGGCGCCGGGTCGAGCGGTACCTCCAGGCGTGCGCGTACGACGGGCCCGCCACGGTACCGGCGCTCGAGGTCGAGATCGAGGGTCGAGGTCATCCGAGGGGCGATCGACGGTGAAGGCCGTACGTGACGACCAGTACGGTGAAGGAGACGGCGAGGAGGAAGATCGACGTGGAGGTTGCTGCCCCGTAGTCGAGTTGCTCCACCGCGTCGAAGATGGCGATCGAAAGCGTGCGGGTCTGTCCGGGGATGTTGCCGCCGACCATGAGCACGACGCCGAACTCGCCGAGGGTGTGTGCGAAGGCGAGCACGGCCCCGGCGACGATCCCCGGTGCCGCGAGCGGGAGGCTCACGCGCAAGAAGGCGCGCAGGGGAGATGCGCCGAGGCTCCAGGCTGCCTCCACGAGGCGCCGGTCGACGCCCGCGAGCGACGCGGCCACGGGCTGAACCGCGAACGGGAGGCCGCAGAGCACCGAGGCGACGACCAGACCCTGGAACGTGAAGGCGAGGGGCCGCCCCGCGAGCGCGACCCAGGCGCGGCCGACGGGGTTGCGCGGACCCATGAGGACGAGCAGGTAGAAGCCCAGCACGGTCGGGGGAAGCACGAGCGGCAGGGCGACGGCCGCCTCGACGAGCACCCGTCCCCGGAAGCGCGTCGCCGCGAGCCAGGCGCCGAGCGGGAGCGCGATGGCGAGCAGGACGAGCGTCGTCAGGGCGGCGAGCGCGAGGCTCACCCGGAGAGCGACGAGGTCCACCGCGGATTTCCTTCGGAGGGGGGAGGCATGGCGGCTACCCGTGAATCTGCCCCAGGGCGGCGGCCGAGGCAACGGCCCTGCGGCTCACGCCTCCCCGTCGAGCGCCTCCCGGACGCGGCGGAGGAGCTCCACCGGCGCGACCGGCTTCGCGATCAGGGCCGGCAAGGAATCGGCTTCCCGGTGCTTCTCCAGGATGTCCGCGGTGTAGCCGCTCGCGAAGAGCACGCGCGTGCCTGGCTTCAGCGCGACGATGGCCTGCCAGGCCTCTCGCCCGTTCCTCTTCGGCATGATCACGTCGAGCAGGCACAGGGCGACCTCCTCGCGGTGGTCCTCGAACTTCCGCACGGCGTCTTCGCCGTCGACCGCCTCGACGACGGCGTAGCCGGCCCGCTCCAGGGTCGCCCGCAGAGCGCGGCGGACGCTCGGCTCGTCGTCGGCGAGCAACACGGTCTCGCGCCCGCCGGGCGCGAGCGCCTCCGCCTGCGGTGGCGAGGCCCTGCTCTCGACGCCGTCCACCGACGGCAGGTAGACGGAGAACATCGTCCCTTCGCCGATGCGGCTCTCGACGGCGACGTGCCCCCCGTGCTGCCGGACGATGCCTTCCACGATCGCGAGCCCGAGGCCCGTCCCCTTGCCGGGGTCCTTCGTGGTGTAGAAGGGCTCGAAGATGCGCGTACGCACGTCGTCGGGAATGCCGCCGCCCGTGTCCCGGACGTCGAGCCGGACGTAGCTTCCGGGGCCCGCGAAGCCGAGCTCCCGCGCCCTGTCCGCCGTGAGGTCGATCCGGTCCGCGTTCACCGCGATCCGTCCGTCCCCGTGCATGGCGTCGCGCGCGTTGGTGCAGAGGTTGACGAGCACCTGCTCGATCTGAGTGGGATCGGCGAGGACCCCGAGGCGTTCGGGTGGGAGCCTGACCGAGAGCTCCACGTGCTCGCCGGCGAGGCGTTGCAGGAGCGGCTCGACCGAGCGCACGACCTCGCGGAGGTCGACGGCTCGCTTCTGCAGCGTCTGCTTCCGACCGTACGCGAGCAGGCTGCGAGTCAGGTGCGCAGCCCGCTGGGCAGAATCGAGGATCCCGCCCACGTCGTCGTGCCGCGGGTCCCCCGGCGGGAGCACGCCCTCGAGGAGCGCGGCGTGGGAGATGATGGCCGTGAGCAGGTTGTTGAAGTCGTGCGCCACCGAGCCCGCCAGACGCCCCACGGCCTCGAGCTTCTGCGCGTGGAAAAGCTCCTGCTCGAGGCGTTCTCGGTCACGGGCGGCATCCCGGAGCTCGGTGATGTCCACTGCTACCGTGGTGATGGCGTCCCCGTCCCGCGCGCTGTTGAGCAGCATGACGCGCCGCTCTCCACTCAGGGAGAGGAACTCGGCCTCGAAGTTCGCCGCCTTGCCGGTTCGCCGAATCTGCTCCATCAGGCGGTCCCGATCGGCGGGGTTGGCATAGAGCCGCTCGGCCTTCGTGCCGAGCAGCGACTCCGGCGACTCGGCGTTGGCGAGCCGGGCGAAGGCGTCGTTGCCGTAGAGAATGGTCCCGTCCACGTGGGAGCGGACGATCCCGACGACGGGCGCGCTCACCAGGCTGCGGAAATTCCGCTCCGATCGGGCAAGGGCCTCTTCGCGCTCCGCGACCGCCGCTGCCATGGTGTCGAAGCTGTGGGACAGCGCGTCGATCTCGGGGAAGGACGTGCCGCTCGCTCCGTCGCTCCCCTGGCCGTACTCGCCTTCCTCGATGCGGCCGGCGCGGCGGGTGAGGGCGTCGATGGGCTCGAGGATGCGGCGGGCGCTGAGCAGGCCGGTCGCCACGGCCACGGCGATCGCAGCCGCAAACGCGGCGAGGAGGAGGGCGCGCAGGCGCGTGGCCTGGGCGAGGGCCACGTCGAGAGGCTCCGAGGCGAGCACCATCCAGTTCGTGGGCGACACCCGGGCGACGCTCCCCAGCCACCTCCGCCCCTCGACCTCGTACTCCGCCGTCTCCTCCCGGCCCGCCAGGGCGGCGGCGACGAGGGGAAGGTCGGAGAGGCTTGCTTGCTCGCGGACGAGCCGCCGGTTGCGGTGAGCGATGATCGTGCCTCCGCGATCGACGACGGTGGCCTCACCGGCCTCGCCGACGCGGGTCCGCTCGACGATGCCTTCGAGCGCCTCGAGGTCCAGGTACCCGACCACAGAGTAGCGCGCCCCCGGCACCGTGAGGGCCACCACCGGCTGTCCCGTCTGCATCGAGATCGTGGCCGAGGACCAGGTCGGCTCGTGGCGAAGCATCGCCGTGCGAACGAAGGGCTCCCCGGAGAGGTCGACGCCGATGACGTCGCCGTCGAAGGGCTCCGAGTGCAGCACGCGCGCCCCGGTGTCGAGCACGAGCACGGACTTGAGTGCCGGGTCCACGCGGACGAGCCCGGCGAGGTGTCGCTGCGGGCTCCCGGCGTCCCAAGTGTCGACGTCCTCTTCGACCACCCTGAGGGCGACGAGTTGCGACTCCAGGTATCGGCTCACCTCCCCGGCGATGGCGAGCGCCATTTGGCGGTTGCGAGTCTCGGCATCGCGCCGCAGCTGGGCGAGGGTCAGGTGGAGGCCGACGGCGCCGACGAGGATCGGAGGCAACAGCGCCACTGCGACGAACGTGGCGGTGAGCTCGACGCGAAGGCTGCGGAGCGCGCCAGGCCTCATTCGACGACGCTCGCCTGGCCGTCGCGCACCCTCATGAGGAACTGGCGGCGCGTGACATCGCCGTTGAGGTCGAGGCGGATCTCGCCCTGGAGTCCCCGGAAGGTCCCGATGCCCAGGAGCGCGGCCCGGATGCCTCCGCGGGTGGGATCGCGCCGCAGCGCCTCCGCGAGGATCAAGCCCGCCTCGTAGCTCATCGCCGCGGCGAAGTCGACCGGGCGCTGGAAGCGCTCCGTGTAGGCCCGCCGGAAGGCCGCGAACGCCGGGGACGGGTCCTCCACGTTGACCTTCTGGACGAAGAGGGCGCCCTCCACCGCGGGGCCCCCGTGCGTCACGAGGTCGTGGGTGAAGCCCCACTCCGCCCCGAGGATGGGCATGGCCGGCGCGAACTTGCGGACCTGCTGGCAGATGCTCGCCGAGTCGAGAGCGCTCGCGACCACCATCACGGCGTCCGTGGGGGTCTTCAGCGCGTCGGCGACGAGCTTCGCGTACGAGGACACCGAACCGGAGGTGAACGGGACGGCCAGCGCGATCGCGCCGCCGTGCGCCGCGAACTGCTCCCGGAAGTCGTCGTACCACGCCTGGCTGTAGGCCTTGTTCGAGAGGTCGTAGAAGACGGTGACCCGGTGGATGCGCCCCTCGCGGGCCAGGTAGTCGGCGAGCTGCTTCGTCGCGGCCGTGGTGAAGGGGCTGAGGAGGACGAGCTGGGGGTGGCTGCCTCGGAACACCGACGATGTGACGGTCGGCGAGAGCATGAGCACCCCGGCCTGGTTGGCGATCGGCAGAGTCGCCTCGGTCATGGCGCTCGTCGCGTGGCCGACGATGGCGACGACGCCTTGCCGGATCAGGTCCTCCACCGCCCGGCGGGCCGCCTCGGGGTTCTGCTCGTCGTCGCGAACGAGGAGCTCGATGGCACGCCCGTCGATCCCGCCCGCTGCATTGATCTCGGAGACGGCGAGGGCGAGGCCGTTTCGCTCGGAGATCCCGAGGTCGTAGTGCCTGCCCGTGAGGCCCGCGACGAATCCCACCCTGATGGGCTGCCGGGCCGGGCAGCCGGCGAGGAGCGCGATCGAGGCCAGCGCGAACCGTCGACGCGTACGACGTGCCTCGACCCGAAGGGGGGGTGACGCCACGTTTCCGATTCTAGGGAAGCCGGAAGCGAGAATCGAGAAGTCGGCCGTCGCGCCGGCGCAGGCCGGCGGTTCGCGAGGCTCTAGAGCTGGGTGTAGTTGACGTTCACCTCGACCGAGAAGCACGTGCCGACGTCGGCCAGCCAGGCTGCGGCGGGCAGGTGCGACGCGGTGACCCGCAGCCGCATGGTGAGCTGTTGCCCCTTCACGTAGTTGAAGATGTTTCCGTCCGTGCAAGGCACGACGAGGGACGTGACGGGGGTCGCCACGCCGGTCGGGGGCTGGTAGTTGCAGGCGAGCGGCACCGGCGGGAGCGAGCTCCCGGATCCGCTCGGGAGCACGGTGGCCTCCACGGAGTCGATCGTCGAGAGGTCGACCCCGCTGGCCTGCGTGGAGATCTGGATCTGCTGGACCAACACCGTACCCGTGACGCCGCTGTGGTCCAGGTTCGAGAAGCCGTCCGCGAGGTCGTAGGTGATCGTGAAGGTGTTGTCGATGGGCCCGCTCGGCGCGCCAGGAATGAGCTCGGTCATCGTGGCGCACACCTGGTCCGCCTTCAGGTCCGCGTTCAGGCAGCCCGCGGAGACGAGGGCAGCGGCGGCCAGCTTGAGGAGGCGGGTTCTCATGGGCTCACCAGATGTACACGACGAAGCCGATGTTGGCGGCGGGCGTGGCCAGGTACCCGTGAAACCCGGTCACCGTGATGTCCGTGGAGACGCTCGAGCCCGTCGCGGTGCCGCTCGCGGAGGGAAACAGCCAGGCGAGGCCGAACCGGATGTAGAACACGAAGACCTCCGGGCCGCCGAACTCCAGGCCGAGCTGCGAGGAGAGGTAGGTGTAGCCGACGTGGCTCAAGAGCCCCTGCATGCCGGCGGGAACGCTCACGCCGAGCTGATCGAGGCGCGCATTCACGTTTCCCGGGAAGAAGTACCCGGCCTCTCCCGTGAGCGTGGGCGTGAAAGGGAAGTGGAACGGGACGAGCGTCGCAGCGCCCTGGACGCCGAAGCCCACGTAGTTGTAGGCAGGACCGGCGGAGAGGCGCAGAAAGTACCAAGGCCGGTAGACGAGGGAGAGAACGACTCCGTCGGGGAGGCCTGCCGCGAGCTGGAGGCCGAGCAGCTTCGGCCGGGCCTCCACGGTCGGCGCCGGCGCCGCCGGGGCCGCGCTCGGCGCGTCGGCCCATGCCGCTCCCGGGGCGGCGAGGAGCACGAGCGCCAGCACGCCCGCCGCTCCCGCATGCCGGGCCCGGCGTGGAGAAGGGGACCTGGCCGACGGCGCCCCTCCATCGCGGACCACGGGGCCCCGGGTTCTCGTGGATGTGGCGTCGATCACCGGCTCATTCTCCGCCGAGACGCCGGGCGCGCCGACTCCCCGGCCTGCGGGACGGGCAAAGGTGAGAGTGCCCGAGCGGATCGGGGAGTGGAGCCCACGCGGGCGGGTGCCCGGGGGCCACGGGAGCCGTCCCACCCCGACCACTTCGGGGGAGCGCCAGCACCCGCGACGTGGCCGCGCGGGGCGCACCGGGGCGTGGCTCGGATGCCGCGCCCCGTTTCCCCACACCTCGGCGAATCGGACATGTCGTGGGCGCTCCCCGCTCAGCGCGGGCTGCTCGCTGCAGCACGCGGCGAGTACCGCGGGCCGAGCGCGAGCGCTGCCGAGAGGCCACAGGCCGCCGCGAAGGCGATCCAGGCGCCGGGCATGGCCGGATTCCCCGTCGCGTGGATGAGCCAAGTGCTGAGCGCGGGCGTGAATCCGCCGAAAACGGCAGTCGCGATGCTGTAGGAGAGCGAGAACCCCGCCGTGCGCACCTCGACCGGCATGATCTCCGTGAGGTACACGACCAGCGCCCCGTTGTATCCGCCGTAGAGGAAGGAGAGCCATAGCTCCACGGCGAGGAGGCGGTCGAAGGAGGGCGACGCGACGAGCCACGCCATCGTCGGGTAGGCCGTTGTCAGAGCGAGAATCGTGAACGCAACGAGGAGCGGGCGTCTCCCCACCCTGTCGGAGAGAGCGCCCATGACCGGCAGCCAAACCAGGTTCGAGAGTCCCACGCAAAGGGTCACGGCGAGGCTCGCGCCGCTGGATAGGCGGAGCACCTCCCTTCCGAACGTCGGAGTGTAGGCGGTGATGGTGTAGAAGGAGACGGTCGTCATCGTCACGGCCAGGACGCCCAAGAACACGACGCGCCAGTTCGCAAGGAGCGAGCGGAAGATCTCTCCGACGGGGACGCGCCTCTTCCGGGCCAGGAACTCGTCGCTCTCCGGGAGCGACCGCCGGATGGCGAAGATGACGGGGACGATCGCGCACCCGACGAGCAGGGGCACTCGCCAGCCAAAGGCCTCCATCCGATCCGGGCTGAGGAACCGGTGGAGGGCGACCCCGAGGGAGGCCGCGAACACGACCGCAACCTGCTGGCTCGCCGACTGCCAGCTCACGTAGAAGCCCTTGTTGCCCGGGGTGGCGATCTCGGAGAGATACACGGACACGCCGCCCAGCTCCGCCCCGGCCGAAAAGCCCTGCAGGAGGCGGCCAAGGACGACGAGGAGCGGGGCGGCGAGGCCGAGCGTGTCGTAGCCGGGGACGAGGGCGATGGACAAGGTCCCGGCCGCCATCAGTGAGAGCGTCACGATGAGCCCCCGCGGCCGCCCGTGGTGATCGATGTAGGCGCCGAGGAGCACGGCGCCGAGCGGCCGCATGAGGAACCCGGCCCCGAACGTCATGAGCGAGAGCATCAGAGAGGCGAACGCGTTCCGAGCGGGAAAGAATGCCCTCGCGATGGCCGGGGCGTAGTACCCGAACACCATGAAGTCGTACATCTCGAGGAAGTTGCCGCTCGCCACGCGGACGACGGCCCGGACCTTCGCGGCCCGTACCGGAACCGATGCCGTGCTGCCCTCCATCGGTCAGCCGCGGAAGCGGATGTCGCTCGCCTGCCCGGGCCGCTTGCCCACCTTGCCGGCGTACGCCGCGCGGATCCTGTCGAGGTCGACCTGCTCGTTGCCGGTCATGGGCAGGTACGTCGTCAGCTCCACGCGCCGTTCCCGGTAGTCGATGGACGCAAGCCCCACGGGTACCTTCGCCGCGAGCGCCAGGCGGTAGAAGCCCGACTTCCAGTGGTCCGTGCGGGACCGCGTACCCTCGGGAGCGATGACGAGCCACATCCGCGGGCGCCGGGAGAACTCCTCGACGAGCCGATCGATGAATCCGGTCGTCTCCGAACGGTTCACCGGGATCCCGCCCATGCGGCGCAGGAGTCCCGCGATCGGCCACACGAAGATGCTGTGCTTCCCCACCCACCACAGGGGCAGACCGCTTGCGATCTTGGCAAGGTACCCGATGAAGAAGTCCCAGTTCGAGGTGTGCGGGTACACCACGATCACGCACTTCGCCCCGGGCGGTGGGTCCGCCTCGACGGTCCAACCGAAGAGAGCGAGGAGCGACCTTGCCCAGCGCTGTGCCAGGCGAGAGGGCGGCCTGGGGGCGCCCTTCGCTGGGTTCGCCTCCTCGTGTCCGGCCGCCGGTTCCGTGCCCTGAGAGGTCACGCCACCACCCTGGGGCGATGCCGACGATGAGTCAAGGGGCTCGCCGGGGCAGGGGAATCCCTCCGGCGAGCCCCCGTCTCCCGGCCCGCCGCGCACCGCGCCTCGCGCCATCGGACACGCCTCGCGTCACAGGTCGTCCCGGAACTTCACCTCGGCGTGAGACCCGTCGCAGAAGGGCTTGTTCCGGGAGGCCCCGCAGCGGCACAGGGCCATCCGGTTGCGCGTTTCGTAGCGCGCGCCGTCGGCGCCGACGAGCTCGATGCCGCCCCGCACGAGGATCCCGCCGCTCACGCCCAGAGCGGGATCCTCGACGAGGCCGATCGAAGGGGCGTACTCCGGTTCGAGCGGCGCCGCGTTCTCCCAGGCCACGAGGCGCCCGCCGGGGCAGTTGCGCGACTCCCGCTTGACCACCTCGGCAGCCTCCCGGCCGGCCTCGGTCGCTCGCCTCCAGGCCGTGCCCTGGGCATCGCAGAACCGGCCGTAGGCGCACAGGCTCTCCGCGTCGGTCAGCGAGATCGAGGGGCCGTCGATCCTTCGGGCCTCCTCGAGATACGGCCGCCGGCTGGCGGTCTCGGTGCCATCGAACCCGATCCTCTTGTGGGCCGCGTCGCAGAACGGCTTTGTCGCCGAGTGGCCACAGCGGCAGAGCGCGTACTGCTCCTGCAGAGGGTAGCGCTCGCCCTCGCCCCACTCCGTCGACTCGCCGCGGTCGTCGACGCGGATGGCCAGGTTCGCCATCGGCACGCGCCCCGAGACGAGATACGGGCCGTCCTTGCGGATCGTGACTCTCATCCCCCTTGCCGTGTCAGACATGCGTCGCACCGTGCCCGGGTCAGCGAGGACCGGAGGCGCGCCCCGGGGCGCGCCTCCGGGAGCGGTTGTCATAGAGCCGGCCAGGGGGGCGTGCATCCCCCCGCCGTCGCACGGTGGTCGCGGCGCCTACAGGGACCCGAGGTCCCGCTCCCGCCGCGCCGGGCCAGGAACCGGCGGAGCGGCAGCGGCGGCCGAGGCACTCGAGTGACAAGTGCGGCAGCCGAAGTCCGGGTTGCGCAGATCCTCGTCGGAGAGGAGGCTCATGTCGGGGCGGTCGGCGCGACGCCCCGGGCCCTCCCAGACGACGATGAACCCCCTGCCGATGCGCTCGAACGCCCATCCCACGCGTTCGCAGCGGCCGCAGACCTTGGCGAGCCCCGTGCCCGTGACCGGCCCGAAGTGCTTCTCCGCCTCCCGGAGGGCCAAGCGCCTCCGGGCAGCCCGCTCCCGGTCGCTGGCGCGTCTGCCCGCTGCAATCATGCGAAAGCACTGTAGCGGCGCAGCCCCGGAGGCCGCCACTTCCCTCTTTGGGGTTCGACACTGGATGTACCCTGGAGGGTGCCAAGACCAAGCCGACGAGCGGGTTCGGGGCCGTGGGTCGGGCGACCCGGGGCGGCGGCCTTGGCGACCTAGCGAGGGACCGGTTGTCTGGATCGACCCAGAGCGGCGGTACACCGCCGCTCGCCAGCCCCCGCTCGACGGGGCACCCTCCGCGGATGGAAGACCGGCGCAGCGAGCGCTGCGGAGGCGAAACGCCGCCCTCACCGCCGGGGGGGCACGCTCGCGGGTGCGGATCCTACCGACGAGACCCTCGGGCCGTCGGGGCGAGGGCGCGAGCAAGGGCTTCGACATCCGGCTGTGCGGGGAGTTGGCGACGCAGAGGAAGAGAACGCGACTGGCCGAAGAGCACAGGCCGTCCGCTTCGGCCTCCCAGGTGACCTGAGCGGAGAACCATCCCCCGGGACCTCCGGGCGCAACGAGGCTCCAGGTGCTGAGATCGCCCGCCGACCGGATGATCATCCGGCGCCGCGGCCGGCCATCGCTCGCCAGGCAGGAACGGGACGAGGTGTCAGGGGTACCGGAACTCCATCGGCACCTTCACGTCGGGGTGGAGGCTCCGTGCCACCGGGCAGGTGCGGGCGATCTCCTCCAGGCGGGCTCGGTGTTCGGCGCGTACCTCGCGCGGCATGTCGAACGCGAGCACGAGCTCCCCGATGCGGCGCGGAGGAGGCGTCATCCTCTTCTCCACGTGAGCGCGGGCGTTACCCCAGGACAGCCCCTCGCGCTGGGCCACGAGTGCCATCGTGCTCAGAGCGCACGACGCGAGAGCGGCGCCGACGAGGTCGGTCGGGGAGAAGCTCGATCCGTCACCGCCGTTGTCGGCGGGGGGGACGGTTCGGATGCTCGTGCCCGATGGTCCGTGCTCGAGCTTGCAGGCGAGCCCGGTGATCGCTGCGGACATCGAAACACCAGCCATGGAGGCCTCCTTGCGCGGCGGACGCCCATAGTACCTTCGATGCGTTCGACCGCGCGAGGGGCACCGGCGGCGCCGCGCCTTCAGATCACCGCCACCGCCTCGATCTCGACCCGGGCTCCGAGCGCCAGGCCGCTCGTGCCGAAAGCGCTGCGCGCCGGGAGATGGGCTGGGAAGAACTTCACGTACTCATCGTTCATGGCGGCCCACTCGTCCATGTCCGCGAGCATCACCGTGATCTTCACGACGCGATCCAGCGAAGATCCGTGGCGTTCCAGCACCGCGCGAATGTTCTCCAGGGTCCTTCGCGTTTCTGGTCGGATGCCGCCAGCCACGAGCTTCCCGCCCTCGTCGAGCCCGACCTGGCCGGCGAGGAAGAGAAGGCCCCCGACCTGCACGGCCTCCGAGAAGGGGAGCCCCTCCATGGCGGTGAAGGGGTGGTACACCGGACTGGGGTTCATGGCAGCCTCCCTCGGCCGAACGAGGCCGGCGGGCGATCGTAGTCGCAGCCCTCGGGCGCTGCCAGCGCCTCTGCGCCGGCGGCTCGTGCGCCGGCGAACCCGTCGCGCGAGAGGGAGCGCGCAGGAAGGAACCCGGAACGGAGGCTCGAGGTGGGATCAGGTCGGGCCGCGCACCCGGGCGAGGACCGCCTCGCTCTTCTCCCAGAGTGCGCGACCCAGATCCGCATCGGCTGCTCGCGGGTCGACGTCCTTCGGGGTCATTTTGTGCAGGTACAGCGCCGTTCGGCCCTCGAGGGAATGGCTGCAGGCGAGGTAGACGACGGGTTCGTCGGCGACGAAAGGGTCCTGGAAGAAGAGGCGCATCGCGGCTTGGAGGAGAGCCCGCAGTGGTGCCGGAAGCTCGCGCGCGATGTTCGTCCGCATTGCGCCGGGGCATAGCGCGAACACCGCCACGCGGGGCGTTCCCTCGTCGGAGAGTCGGCGGGCGAGCTCCCAGGCGAAGCTCGCGAGCATGAGCTTGTACGTGGCGTACCACGAGAGAACGCGCCCGGGAGCCCCGTCGCGCGGGCGATCGATGTCGTCCGGTGCGAAGCCATCGCTCCATCGGTGCGCCTCGGAGGCGACGAAGACGACGCGCGGAACCTCACCGTGTGCCCCGCCGCGAGGCAGGACGCCCTCCTCGAGGAGCCGAGCCACGAGCGCAAAGGAGGACAGGTAGTTGACGACGAACATCTCGTCGAGCCCCTGGGGCGTCGACCGGGCCGCCAGGGGGACGACGGCGGCGTTGAGGACCAGGCGGGCGAGCCGCGTGCCGCGGCGCGCAAGGACGGCAACGGCCTGCTCGATCGAGGAGAGGTCGGAGAGGTCGACGTGCAGGGGCTCGACCTGGCCGGGAGCGGTGCCCAGAGAGGCGGCGCGTCGGCACGCGTCCTCTGGCGAGCGGCAATCGGCAAGGAGGACGTGGGCGCCGCGGCGCGCCAGGTCAACGGAGGTGGCGAACCCGAGCCCGGAGGCTCCACCGGTGACGAGGGCCGTCCGGCCGTCCAGCCGCTCGCCGTCGGCGAGCGGCGGGAGCTCGCGCCGCACCCGGAAGCGGTCGAGCACGCCCGTGAGGATCGCCGCCGCTGCGCTGTTCCGATCGACCCGCTTCAATCGTGCCTCCCGCCGGACCACTGCAATCCTGGCCCGGTTGGCCCGCGCAGTCTACGCCAGGGGCCAGGGCGCCAGACCGATCGGCCCTGCGCCCCAGATCAACGAACTCAGGGTGCCGAGGGCCGGCTCGCCGTCCTCGTGCGCATCCCTGTCTTGCTCGGTCTACAGCGCCGCGAAGGGCCGGGTCGCGACCTCGATCGTCCTCGTCTCCGTTCGGCGGCCTCTGCTCGTGGGATCCTGGCTCTGCCCCTGCCGGCGCGCCGCTCTCTGTGTCGGCGCCGATGGCCAGGGCTTTATCTCCATCTTCGGAATCGCCGTCCAAGACACCCTGCTCTCGGTCACCCGCCTTCCGGTAGATGCGCGCGGGAAGCGTGCCCATTGACCCGGCAGCCCGTGAGGCGGATCGAGAAGCGGCTTGCGCATGGCGACGCTCAGCGCCATGCCCGGTCTTCTGACGGCGGCACCGTCGCGCGGCATCGGCGCCCCAACCCAGCGCGCTCGCCATCGTCGTCATCGGCGGCTCCGCACGCGTGTCGCGCAGCCACCGTTGCTGCGGATGGCCGCCCGCTGGAAGGAGCGCCGGTCCCTCGGTCCATGGGGGGAGCGGTCGCGACACAGGAGGCGCGCGATCGCGAGCGAGCGGTCGAAGGACCGCACCGGCCGGCCATCGCAGAGCGGGGGCGGCCGGTCGGCCGGCCCCCCAATGGGAACCTGGATGGGGCGCGACCAAGGGTCTATGGATCTGACCCGTGCGGCCGACCAACTCCGACGCCTGGGAGTGACGTCGTCCCAGCAGTGGGCCTCGCGCCCGCCGTCGAGCCAGGAAACGCCGAACGGACGCCGGGATCGAGTGGACCGCAAGGAGTCGGGGGAGAATGGACATGCCGAAGCGCAAGAAGGAAGAATCGCCGCATCGCCTTGCGGACCTGACGGGCGGGAAGTACCTGGACGGAACGCCCCTCGACGACGTCCAGTACCTCGAGTGCAAGCTCATCCTGAAACCGGACCGCTTCACCTCGCGCAAGAGTTTCTGGGACTACGCCAAGGTCGTGAAGAAGGCGGCCAAGAAGACCGGGGTGGACTACGCGAGCGAGGACTTCGAGGACGACCGCCCGCAGATCCGGGAGGTGCTCTTCCTCGATACGGGGGACTTCCGCCTCTACAACAGCGCGTTCATCCTCCGGCGTCGGATCCCGTACAGGGACGGCTTTCCCATCGGGGACCCGGAGATCGTGTTCAAGTTCCGCCACCCGGACCTCCGGAAGGCCGCGGAGGTCGACGTCCGGCCGAACATCGCCGGCGACTACCGGGTCAAGTTCAAGGTGGAGGCGCTTCCGCTCAAGGGCGCTGTGGGATCCTATCGGGTGCTCTTCTCGCACAACATCGAGTTCCCCCTGAGCCATGTCCATGAGGGGGATCGGATGTCGATGCGGACCCTCTCTCGCGTGCTTCCGCCGCTTGCCGCTCTCAAGAAGTCTGACAAGGAGAAGGTCGAGCTCGTGAGCCGGACCATCGTCGAGGAGGTCTTGCAGGACGTCGCCGTGCTCGACTTCGGCCAGGGGGCCCGGGCCAAGGCGAACGTGGCGCTCTGGCGGGCGCGCGGCGATCACCGGCCTCTCGTCGGCGAATTCGCGTTCCAGGCGAAGTTCGAGAACCGGGACGGGCTCGGCGCGAAGGCGAGGAAGCGCATCGAGCAATTCTTCGTGACCCTCCAGGAGTCCGCATCGGAGTGGCTACTCCTCGGGGCCACCAAGACCGGGGTCGTCTACCGTCTGAACGGCAACCCGCCCCAGGCCCACGAGTGATGGAAGGGCCCGCCGGGGGGCAGGGAGGGCGCGCGGCGGGGTCGAGTGACCGCGTGCGCCTCGTGCCCGGGGATGGAAACGGCTTCGCTGCGTCGTTCGTACCCGATGGCCCCGAGCCTCCTGCGGTGGGCCTCGGGGAGGTGTCGATGGAAGGCGCGAAGGCGCTCTCCGTCGCATCCGTCTTCTCCCGGATCTAGCGATGTCGCTCGCGGCCGGTCCGCCTCAGCGCATGCCGGGATGTCGAGGGCCCGGAGACCGGGAGGCGCCGCTCAACCGGCTCCGGCCGGGCGAACCTCGCTCGCGGCCTTCTTCGAGTCGCCGTCCTTTGGTGGCAGAGGTGCCTGCCAGCCGCCGCCCAGGGCGCGGTAGAGGAGGACCGCGCTCACGAGCTCGTCGCGGACCGCTTGCGCGAGCTCCAACTCGGCCTGGAAGGCCGAGCGCTGAGCATCGATGACCTCGAGGTAGGTGGAGATGCCGGTCTGGAAACGCAGGAGGGCGAGCTCCTCGGCATCGAGGAGTGCCGCGACCTCCTTCTCCTTCTCCTGGCGCACGTCGCCGAACTCCTTCACGCTCACGGCGGTGTCGGAGACCTCCCGGAACGCGGTGATCACGGCCTGCTTGTAGGAGGCGACGGCCTCCGCGTATCGCGCGACGGCGGCCTCCTGTTCGGACGAGAGCCGGAACCCCTCGAAGAGGGGCTGGAAGATGCTGCCCCCGACGGTCCAGACGAGGCTGTTTGCGCTGAAGATGTTGCCGATGTTCGGGGAGGCGAGGCCGATGATGCCCGACAGGGAGAGGGAGGGAAGGCGGTTCGCGATGGCGACGCCCACGCGGGCGTTGGCAGCGATGGCCTTCTGCTCCGCCGCGAGGACGTCCGGACGGCGCTCGAGGAGCGCGGCCGGCGCGCCGGGCGGCATGGCCGGCGACGAGGGGAGACCCTTCGAGTCCGACCGGGCGATGGGCCCCGGCGGCCGCCCGAGCAGCGCGGAGAGCTGGTTCTCCTTGAGGACCACCATTCGGCGCGTCGCGGGGATGGCCGCCGCGGTGACGGCCAAGTTGGCGCGGGCACGGTCGACCTCGAGGTTGTTGCCGACGCCGCCCTGCGTGCGAGTGACGAAGAGGTCGAGCGTCTCCTGGCGAAGCGCCGTGTTCTTCAGCGCGATCTCCAACTGCCGATCGTACTCCCGGAGCTCGATGTAGGCCGTCGCGACCTCGGCGACGAGCGTGATGAGGACGCCGCGTCGCGCGTCCTCACTCGCCATGAGATCGGCGACCGCGGCCGTGGACGCGTTGCGGACCTTGCCCCAGATGTCGATCTCCCAGGACAGACCGAGGGCGCCCGCGTAGCTGGGGGCGGGTCCGCGGGGGACGACGCCGAGTTGGGTCTGGGCGTTCTTCGACATCAGTTGCCCGTACTGGCCACCGAGGTCGAGGCCGATCTGGGGCCAGAAGTCCGCCTGGGCCACTCCGGCGAGCGCCCGGGCCTGTTCGACTCGCGCCGTTGCCCCGACGAGGTCCTGGTTCGACGCGAGGGCCTCGCGGATGAGCCCGTCGAGGACGGGGTCCTTGAACAGCTCCCACCAGGCCACGTCGGCCGCGGAGGTCGCCTCCGCGGAAGGGACCTCGACACGGAAGTCCTTCGGCACCTGGACTGCCGGGCGCTCGTACTTGGGACCCACCGCGCACCCGGCGAGGGTCAAGAGCACGGTCACGCCAATCGATCGCCTCACGGGTGCGCTCCCGAGGCCGAGTGCTCCGGAGGAGGTGCGGAGGCGCCGGGTCCCCCGGTGGTGTCGCCCGGGCCGGTCCCCTTCTTCTTTCCGAAACGGGCTTGAAGGATCTCGACGATGATGAACAGGGACGGGACGAGGAACACCGCGAGGAAGGTGCCGACGAGCATCCCCGAGAAGACCGCCATGCCCATGACCTTCCGGGACTCCGCTCCGGCACCGCTCGCGCGAACGAGCGGAAAAACGCCGAGTATGAAGGCGAACGACGTCATCAGGATGGGGCGGAAGCGGACCTTCGCGGCTTCGAGCGCGGCGGCGACCGGGTCGACGCCCTTCTCGTCCATGGTGGCCTTCGCATACTCGACGATGAGGATGGCGTTCTTCGCGGCGAGCCCCACGAGCATGAGGAGGCCAATCTGGGCAAAGACGTTGTCGACGTAGGTCGGGCTCGCGAAGCGTGCGAGCCAGAGCCCGAAGAGCGCCCCGAAGGCGGCGAAGGGGGTGCCCAGCAGCACGGCGAACGGGAGCGACCAGCTCTCGTACAGCGCCGCCAGGATGAGGAACACCATCACCATGCCGACGATGAACACGGGCCCCGCCGTTCCCTGCGCCTTCTTCTCCTGGTAGGAGACGTTCGTCCAGGCCAGCTGGATGTTGCCCGGGAGGACGGCGGCGGCGGTCTCCTCGAGCGCCTGCATGGCCTGCCCGGAGCTGTAGGCGGGTGAGTTGGAGCCCACGACCTCCGCGGAACGGAACAGGTTGAAACGATTCGTGAACTGTGGTCCCGAGGCCGGCCTGACGTCCGCGAGCGTGTCGAGCCCGACCATGTTCCCCTTGGAGCCGCGCACGTAGAAGAGGCCGAGATCGGCCGGGCCGCGCCGGTAATCTGCCTCCGCCTGAACGTACACGTCGTACACCTGGCCGAACCGGTTGAACTGGTTCACGTAGGAGCCGCCGAGGTAGGTCCCGAGGGTGTCGAGGGCGGAGTAGAGCGGGACGCCCAGCTTGGCCACCTTGTCCCGGTCGACGTCCACGAAGGCCTGAGGGACAGTCGCGCGGAAGTCGGTCCGGGCGCCCTCGATCTCGGGGCGCTTCGCGGTGGCGGCCAGAAACTTGGCCGCGTTCTCCGCAAGGTACTCGGGGGTCCCGTTGCTGTGATCCTGCAGAAAGAGGTCGAAGCCGCCCCCGTTGCCGAGACCGACGATCGCCGGGGGGCCGAAGGAGAAGACCTGACCCTCGGGTACGCCGACGGCGAACCGCGCGTTGAGCTCCCGCATCAGGTCGAAGACGACCTCGCCCTTGCCCTTGCGCTCGTCCCAGGGCTTTAGCGACAGGAAGATGAAGGCCGTGTTGGGAGCGTAGGATCGGGACAGGAGGCTGAAGCCGGTGACCGTCGTCATGTACTTCACGGCCGGGTTGCGGCGAATGATGTCTTCCACCCTGGCCACGGTGGCGGTCGTGCGCTCGAGCGATGCCGCGTCCGGCAGCGCGATGTTGACGTAGCAGTACCCGTTGTCCTCCTCTGGCATGAATCCCGTGGGGAGCTTCATCCCGAGGGCGACCGCCAAGGCCACGGACAGGCCGACCAGGATGGCGCTCCGGACCAGCTTGCGGCCCAGGAAGCCCGCCCCGGCGAGGTACCCGTTTGTGAAAGCCGCGAAGACGCGGTTGAACCGATCGTAGAAGGGCGAGAGCAGCGAGCGCCTGGCCCCGGAGGGGCGCAGGAGCAACGCGCACAGCGCCGGCGAGAGCGTCAGGGCGTTGATGGCGGAGAGGATGACCGACACGGCGATGGTGATCGCGAACTGCTGGTAGAGCTGACCCGAGATCCCGCCGATGAAGGCCACCGGGATGAACACCGAGGAGAGCACGAGCGCGATCGCGACGACCGGGCCGCCGACCTCCTTCATCGCCTGGATCGCGGCGTCCCGCGGGGTCATGCCTTCCTCGATGTGGCGCGAGACCGCCTCCACCACCACGATCGCGTCGTCGACGACGAGGCCGATCGCGAGGACCATGCCGAGCAGGGACAGAGTGTTGACCGAGAATCCCAGAAGCGGGAAGGCCGCGAATGCGCCCAGGAGGGAGACCGGCACGGTCACCATCGGGATGATCGTGGCGCGCCAGTTCTGGAGGAAGACGAAGACCACGATTAGGACGAGCAGGACGGCCTCGAAGAGCGTCTTCACGATCTCGGTGATGCCCGCGGAGATCGCGGCCGTCGTATCCAGGGTGATCTCGTATTCCAGGCCCGGTGGGAAGGACTTCGAGAGCCCGTTCATCGCCGCGCGAACGGCCGACGCGGTCCGAAGCGCGTTCGATCCGGGGAGCTGGAAGATCTCGACGCCGGCGGCGGGCTTGCCGTCCAAACGGCCTTGGGAGTTGTAGAGCTGCGTCCCGAGCTCGATCCGCGCGATGTCCTTCAGCCGGACGAGCGTGCCGTCCGCCTGCGCCCGAATGATGATGTCGCCGAACTCCTCCGCGGTGAGCAGCCGTCCTCGCGTGCGTGCCGTGTAAGTGAAGGACGTTCCGGAAACCGCGGGTGGGCCACCGAACTGGCCCGCGGCGACGAGCACGTTCTGCTCCTTGATGGCATTCACCAGATCCGAGACGGTGAGGTCCATCATCTTCAGCCGATCCGGCCTGACCCACACCCGCATCGAGTAGTTGGAGCCCCCGAACAGGGTGGCCTGTCCGACCCCGTACGAACGCGCCAGGACCGGGCTGATGTTGATGGCCGCGTAGTTGGACAGGAAGTTGTTGTCGTAACGCCCCTCCGGCGAGTGAAGCGTGACGAGCATCATCGGGAACGAGAACGACGCCTGCGTCTCGACACCGAACTGCTTGACTGCGTTCGGGAGCGATGCCTGCGCCCACCCGGCGCGGTTCTGGGTGAGCACGGTGTCCATGTCGATGTTGGTGCCGACCTCGAACGACACCTGGAGGGTGTAGGTCCCGTCCGAGGCGTTGTACGAGTTCATGTAGATCATGCCGGGGACGCCGTTCACCTGGTTCTCGATGGGCACGGCGACCGTCTGCTCCACGTCGACCGCGCTCGCTCCGGTGTACGTGGTCGTCACTTGGATCATCGGCGGGACGATGTCCGGGTACTGGGACACGGGGAGGCGTGCCAGCGACACGGTCCCGACGATGACCATGACGATGGCAATCACCATCGCCACGATGGGGCGGCCGATGAAGAAGCGAGACATCGCTCACTTTCCTCCGACCGGGACGGGCCTGAGCGCCGTGCCGTTGCGCACCTTCTCGGCACCTGCGACGAGCACCTTGTCGCCGGCCCTCACGCCCGACTCCACGATCCAGTAGGGGCCGGCCTTGGGCCCCATCTTCACCTGGCGAACCTCCGCCTTGTTGTCCGGGCCCACCACCGTGACCGTGTACATGCTCTGGAGCTCGTTGACGGCGGATTGGGGCACGAGCAGGGCGCCCGGAACCACCTCGTACTCCGCGAAGAGCCTTCCGTACGCGCCCGGCCGGATCAGGCCGTCGGGGTTGGGGAAGGCGAAGTCCACTCGCAACGCGCCCGTCATGGGGTCGACGGCGCGGTCCACGAGGATCACGGTTCCGTGGCTCGGGTACTGCGACCCGTCGGAGAGTACGAGTCTCGCGTCGCGGTTCACCGTCGACGGCCCTCCAGCCCGCATCCGCGCCAGCCGCGCCTTCTCGAAGCGCAGGAAGTCGGACTCCCGGATGTAGACGCTCACCCGGATCGGGTGGAGCGTGGAGACGACGGTGAGGGGGACCGGCGACGCCGGACCGACGAGGTCGCCGGGCTTGCTCTGCGCGCGCCCGGCGAGACCCGCGCTCGGGGCGGTGATCCGCGTGAAGCCAAGGTCGATCCGCGCCTCCTCGAGCCTCGCGCGGGCTGCCTCCACGCTGGCGCGACCCGCTTGCTGGGAGGCGAGGGCGTTCAGGAGCTCCCGCTGGCTGATCGCACCCCGGGCGGCGAGCGGGGTGTACATCTTCACGTCCTCGTCCGCATGGGCGAGGACGGCCTGCGCGCGCGCGAGCGCCCCCTCCTCCTCCTGCACCTTCGCCTTGAAGGGCCGATCGTCGATCGTGAAAAGGAGCTGCCCCTTCTTCACCTCCGTGCCTTCGCCGAAGTCGAGCGACGTCAAGTATCCCTCGACGCGCGGCCGGACGTCGACGTCAACCATGCCGCGCATCTGGGCCACGAGCTCGAACTCGAGCGGGGTATCCCGCTGCACGACCTCCGCGACCGGTACCTCGAGCGGGGGCATCTCCGGGCGGTGGTCCTTGCCGCACCCGACCACGAGGGCTGCGGCGACGAGCCATACAGCGGCTGGTGCGTATGCGGGGCGTCGCTGCGCGGTTCCTAGAAAGTGCATTCGCGACCTCGAGTTGACGGACCTAGACAGCTTGCGCGACCGCGACAATATCGGCGAGAGCCTCGGTCGATAGCGCCCGCCCCCGAGGGAGAAAAGATCCAGGGTCGAGCGGGCCCGTCGGTTCTGGCGTTGGGCGGCGTCGTGCATGTGGATGCCTAGGCTCCCTGGCGTGGCGAGGCCCGCCCGATGGACGCGAGCATACGGTCCTGGAAGTCCTGGGCGAGGGTCAAGAGCACCGCGGTGGACCAAGCGAACGTCATGAGGCCGGCGATGGCGATCATTCCCTCGAGGAGCCGCCAGTTCTGCGGAAGGTCGTACTCGCACCCCAGCGTCGTGTAGTCGAGCAGCGCCACGTAGTAGGCCGTGCTCGCGTTCGGCAAGGCGCCTTTCCAGACGAAAAAGCCGGCCCACGCGAACACCTCGACGAGGTGGCAGAGCGTGATGAGCCACGCGGCAGCGATGAGGACGACGACGGCGGCCCCGAGCCGCGGTTCGGGGCCGGTGCGCTCCTTGAGCCACCGGATCGCCCGGAGCGTCCCGATCATGCCGAGCCCGTGGAGGGCCATCGTGATCGCGACGAGCGCCGCCCCCCAACCGATCTCGTGAAGTCCAGTGACGTATAGTGCGAGAGCGGTCTTCATGTGGCGCTTCCGGCCTGGGGCGGGCTCGCCCCGCTTGGGGATCGCCGAGATGTATCACGCAGGGGAGGGGCGATAGATGCGAAATCGAGACATGGGGCGTCCGAGCCTCCGACTGGCATCGTCATCAACGTGACGCAGACGGTGCCCTTCCGGGTTAGACCAATGGCCGATGGATTTCGCCATGCTGCGAACCCTACCTTGCGGCGAAGGGCAGGGCCTTCCAAAAGGGCAGCCGGCGGCGCCCCGGTCTGGCCCGAGCGCCGAACGGGCGCCGGGCCGGAACTTGACCCCGCGAATCCCGAGACGGGGTGCGCGGTCAGCCTTGCGCGACGAAGCGGACGGCTAGCCCGCGGCTCGCGCCGCGACCTGGAGAGCGGAGATGAAGCCCACCGGCACCCTGAACGATCTGGGCCAGAGCATCTGGCTCGACAACATCACGCGCGACATGCTCGAGAACGGCACGCTCCAGCGGTACATCTCGGAACTGTCCGTGACGGGCCTCACGTCGAACCCGACCATCTTCGACCTTGCCTTCAAGAATAGTCGCGCGTACGACGCCGGCATCGGGGAGAAGATGAAGGCGGGCAAGAGCGGCGAGGCGCTCTTTTTCGATCTCGCGATCGAGGACCTCGGGCGCGCGGCCGACCTCTTCCGGCCGGTCCACGACCGCACCAACGGTGTCGATGGATTCGTGTCGCTCGAGGTCTCGCCGCTGCTGGCCTATGACACCCGCAGCACCATGGCGGCCGCCAAGGACCTGCACGCACGGGCCGGCCGGAAGAACCTGCTCATCAAGATCCCGGGCACGAAGGAAGGCCTGCCGGCGATCGAGGAGGCGATCTTCGCCGGGATCCCGGTGAACGTGACGTTGCTCTTCTCGCGCGAGCACTACCTCGCCGCGGCGGACGCATGCTTGCGGGGGATCGAGCGGCGCATCGCGGCCGGCCTCGATCCATACGTGCCATCCGTCGCCTCGGTGTTCCTCAGCCGCTGGGACGTGGCGGTCGCCTCGAAGGTCCCGGAGGACCTGAAGAACAGGCTCGGCTGCGCCATCGCCGGCCGCGTCTACGCCGCGTACGGGACCGTCCTTTCCTCGGCGCGGTGGCAGCGTGCGTACAACAAGGGCGCCAGGCCACAGCGGGTCCTGTGGGCGAGCACGGGTACGAAGGACCCCAAGGCTTCCGACACGCTCTACATCGACAGCCTGGCGGCTCCGCTCACCGTGAATACGATGCCGGAGGGAACCCTCCACGCGTTCGCTGACCACGGGAAGCCCGGTCGGCTCATGGCGCCGGACGGGGGCGACACAGAGCCGGTGCTGGCGCGCTTCGCCAAGGCCGGCGTGGACGTGGACGCACTCGCCGCGCAGCTCCAGGACGAGGGCGCGAAGGCGTTCGTGAAATCGTGGAACGAGCTCATCGCGGGCATCGGCGCGAAGGCCGCGCAGATCGCGAAGGCCGGCTAGGGGCCGGCGAGGAGGAGATCCGTGGCCACGCAACCGCTGCGCCTCCGCCCCTCCTGGGCCGCACTCGCTGCGCACTACCAGCAAGTCAAGGGCCTGCACCTGCGTCAGCTCTTCGCCTCCGATCCCGGGCGAGGCGAGCGCCTCACGCTCGCCGCGAGCGGGATGTTCCTCGACTACTCGAAGAACCGCGTTACCGACGAGACGCTGCGCCTCCTCGTCCGCCTGGCGGAGGAATCGGGGCTCCGCGCCCGGATCGATGCCATGTTCCGCGGGGAGAAGATCAACGTCACCGAGAACCGGGCTGTCCTGCACGTGGCGCTGCGCGCCCCGCGGGGGGCGTCCATCGTCGTCGATGGGGAGAACGTCGTTCCCTGGGTCCACGAGGTCCTGGACAGGATGTCGGACTTCTCGAATCGCGTCCGGAGCGGCGCGTGGAAGGGGCACACCGGCAAGCGCATCCGCAACGTCATCAACGTCGGCATCGGGGGTTCGGACCTCGGTCCGGTCATGGCGTACGAGGCGCTCCGCAGCTACAGCGACCGATCGATGACGTTCCGGTTCGTGTCGAACGTCGACGCGACGGACTTCGTGGAGGCGACGCGGGATCTCGACCCGGCGGAGACGCTGTTCGTCATCTCGTCGAAGACCTTCACGACGCTCGAGACGATGACGAACGCGCGGAGCGCGCGCGACTGGCTCGTATCCGGCTTGGGAGGGGACGCGAAGGCCGTGGCGAAGCACTTCGTCGCGGTTTCGACGAACGGTGCCAAGGTGTCGGAGTTCGGCATCGACACGGCGAACATGTTCGGGTTCTGGGACTGGGTCGGCGGCCGCTATTCCATGGATTCGGCCATCGGGCTCTCGACGATGCTCGCCATCGGCGCGGACGGATTCCGCTCGATGCTCGATGGGTTCCATTCCGTCGACGAGCACTTTCGCACGGCCCCGTTCGGAGAGAACCTGCCCGTCATCAAAGGCCTGCTCTCCGTCTGGTACAACGACTTCTTCGGCGCCCAGACCGTCGCCGTGTTGCCGTACGAGCAGTACCTGAAGCGCTTCCCGGCCTACCTCCAGCAGCTCACGATGGAGAGCAACGGCAAGCACGTCACGCTCGAGGGGACCGCGGTCGAGGCGGAGACGGGTCCCGTGTACTGGGGAGAGCCGGGGACGAACGGGCAACACTCGTTCTACCAGCTCATCCACCAGGGGACGCGCCTCATCCCCGCGGACCTCATCGCCTTCGGACAGGCGCTGAATGCGCTGGGGCGCCATCACGACCTTCTCGTCGCGAACGTGTTTGCGCAGGCCGAGGCGCTGGCGTTCGGCAAGAGCGCCGAGCAGGTGCGGGCGGAAGGCACCCCGGACTGGCTCGTGCCCCACCGGGTGTTCGAGGGGAACCGCCCGACGAATACGCTCCTCCTCGACCGGCTGACGCCGGCCGCGCTCGGGAAGCTCGTCGCCCTCTACGAGCACGATGTCTTTACGCAGGGAACCACATGGGGAATCGACAGCTTCGACCAGTGGGGCGTGGAGCTCGGGAAGGTGCTGGCCCAGCGGATCGTGCCGGAGTTGGAGGCTCCGGGGGAGCCGCAGCTCGCGCACGACAGCTCGACGAACGCCCTCATCCGCCGCTACCGCCGGATGAAGAGTTCGCAGGGGAAGTGAGCGGGCGGGCGCACGCCTCCGCTTTCAACTCGGAACAAGGGAGCACGCCATGCAACTCGGGATGATCGGGCTCGGACGGATGGGAGCGAACATGGTGCGGCGCCTTCTCAGGGCGGGGCACCAGTGCGTCGTCTTCGACATGTCTCCGAAGGCGGTGGAGGAGCTCGTCCGCGAGAAGGCGGTCGGCGCATCGTCCCTCCCGGACCTCGTGAAGAAGCTGTCGAGGCCGCGTGCGGTCTGGATGATGGTCCCTGCGGCTGTGGTCGACAGGACCATCGCCGAGCTCGTGCCGCTCCTCGAGAAGGACGACATCCTCATCGACGGGGGCAACTCCTACTACGTGGACGACATCCGGCGGGCGAGGGAGCTCGCGCCGAAGGGCATCCACTACGTCGACGTGGGGACGAGCGGAGGGGTCTGGGGCCTGGAGCGAGGCTACTGTCAGATGATCGGGGGGGAGGTGCCGGTGGTGAAGCACCTCGACCCGATCTTCGCGGCGCTCGCGCCCGAGGTGGCTTCGGCCCCGCGGACGCCCGGACGCGAGAAGCTCGGGGGTACGGCGGAGCACGGCTACCTCCACTGCGGTCCGAGCGGTGGCGGGCACTTCGTGAAAATGGTCCACAACGGCATCGAGTACGGGATCATGGCTGCGTACGCGGAGGGGCTGAACGTGCTCCACGGCGCGTCCATCGGGAGGAAGGCCCAGCAGGTGGACGCCGAGACGACGCCGCTGCGCGACCCTGAACACTATCAGTATGAGTTCAATCTCGCAGACGTGGCCGAGGTGTGGAGGCGGGGGAGCGTCATTTCCTCGTGGCTCCTCGACCTCACGGCGTCTGCGCTCGCCGGGGACCCGCAGCTCAAGGAGTTTGCTGGACGCGTCTCCGATTCCGGTGAGGGGCGCTGGACCATTCGCGCCTCCGTCGACGAAGGGGTGCCCTCGCCGGTGCTCACGGCCGCTCTCTACGAGCGCTTCTCGTCCCGTGGCAATGCGGACTTCGCGGACAAGCTGCTCTCGGCCATGCGCTTCGGATTCGGGGGTCACGAGGAGAAGAAGTCGTGAGTGGCGCGCAGGCCGACGCACTGGTGTTCTACGGGGCGACCGGCGACCTCGCCTACAAGAAGATCTTCCCGGCCCTGCAGGGCATGGTCCGGCGCGGGGTCCTCCGGGTCCCCGTCATCGGAGTCGCGAAGCAGGGCTGGAGGCTCGAGGACCTCCAGGCGCGTGCGAAGGACAGCGTGGAGAAGCACGGAGGAGGCACGGATAAGGACGCCTTCCCCAAGCTCATGCAACTGCTCCGGTACGTGGACGGAGACTACGCGGAGAAGAGCACCTTCGCGGCGCTCAAGAAGGAGCTCGGAGGCGCGCAGCTCCCCGTTCACTACATGGCCGTCCCGCAGGGGCTCTTCGGTCTCGTCGGGACCCAGCTCTCCGGGGCGGGCCTCTCGCAGGGGGCGAGGCTCGTCATCGAAAAGCCCTTCGGGAGCGATCTCGCCTCCGCGAGGAAGCTGAACGAGACGCTTCACGAGCACTTCCCCGAGACGAACATCTTCCGGATCGATCACTACCTGGGGAAGGGCACGGTCCAGAACCTGGTGTTCTTCCGCTTCGCCAACGCCTTCCTCGAGCCGATCTGGAACCGGAACTACGTGGAGAGCCTCCAGATCACGATGGCCGAGGACTTCGGCGTCCAGGGGCGGGGAGCCTTCTACGACAAGGCGGGGACCATCCGGGACGTCTTCCAGAACCACCTCCTCCAGATCGTCTCCAACATCGCCATGGAGCCGCCGCCGCGGAGCCACGACGCCGAGACGTTCCGCGAGGAGAAGGTGAAGGTCCTGAAGGGCATCCCACCGATCGATCCCCGGAGCCTCGTCCGGGGCCAATTTCGCGGCTACCTCCAGGAGCCCGGGGTGGCGGCGGGCTCCACCGTGGAGACGTTCTTCGCGCTGAAGCTGCAAGTGAACTCCTGGCGGTGGCAGGGCGTGCCGTTCTACGTTCGGGGCGGGAAGTGCCTGCCGGTCACGAGGACCGAGGTGCTCGCCCGCCTGCGCCGTCCGCCCGCCATCGTGGAGGGCGTGCCGCTGCCGAAGAACTTCATTCGCTTTCGGCTGTCGCCGGACTTCGTCATCTCGCTCGGGGCCTCGATCAGGGCCGGCGGGGAAGACCTCAAGGCGGAGGAGGTGGAGCTCGAGGTGACGCACACCCAGGGCGGCGATCTCGAGCCCTACGAGGAGCTCCTGGGAGACGCGATGCGCGGGGACACGTTCCGCTTCGCACGCGAGGACTACGTCGAGGAGGCGTGGCGGATCGTCGATCCCGCGATCAAGGCCTCCACGCCGATCCACTCCTACGAGCCGAAGACCTGGGGGCCCAAGGAGGCCGAGGGGCTCGTCCCCGACGGCTGGTTCGTGGCGAAGTCCTAGACCGGGGGCGCGCGCCATGGTCCAGCTGTGGCTCATCCGGCACGGGGAGACGGCTTGGAGCCTCTCCGGGAAGCACACCGGGCGGACGGACGTGCCCCTCACGCCGCGAGGGGAGCGGCAGGCGGAGATGCTCGCGCGGCGCATCGCCGGCAAGACCTTCGCCCGAGTATTCACGAGCCCGCTTTCGCGTGCCCGGGACACCTGCCGGCTGTCCGGGCACATCGCCGAGGCGCAGGTCGAGCCGGACCTGGTGGAGTGGAACTACGGGGCTTTCGAAGGGCGGACCACGGCAGACATCCAGAAGGACGTCCCGGGATGGTCGATCTGGGCCGGCGCCCTGCCTGGAGGCGAGACGCCAGAAGAAGTCGGTTCGCGGGCCGACCGGGTCATCGCGGTTGCATCCGCGTTCGATGGCGACGTGGCGCTATTTGCCCACGGCCACGTTCTGCGGATCCTGGCGGCGAGGTGGCTCAAGCTGCCCGCCGTCGGGGGACGCTACCTCGCGCTCGACACGGCGTCGCTCTCCGTCCTCGGCCACGAGCACGGACTCCCGGTCATCCAGTCGTGGAACGAGAGCTACGACCTCGTGGAGGTGCCATGAAGGTGGAGATCCTCGCGGATGGAGATGCGGTTGCGGCGCGGGCCGCGAAGTGGATCGCCGCGGAGGCCCGGCCGGCCGTCACGGCGCGAGGGCGCTTCACCATCGCGGTGAGCGGCGGGCACACCCCGTGGCAGATGCTCCGGCTGCTTGCCCGAGAACAGGTCGACTGGGGCTCCATCCACCTGTTTCAGGTCGACGAGCGCGTGGCACCCGCGGGCGATCCCGACCGAAACCTCACCCACATCCGTGAGAGCCTTCTCGGAAAGGTGAACCTGCCCCCCGAGAACATCCACGCGATGCCGGTCGAGGTCGCGGACCTCGGGGCGGGCGCTACGCGCTACGCGCGGGAACTCGAGAGCGTCGCGGGAACTCCGCCCGTCCTCGATGTCGTCCATCTCGGCCTCGGTCCCGACGGCCACACCGCGTCGCTCGTGCCGGGTGACCCGGTCCTCGACGTGAACGCGGCGGACGTCGCCTTGACCAGGACCTACAACGGCCGCACGCGAATGACGCTCACCTTCCCGGTGCTCGACCGTGCCCGCGCGATCCTCTGGGTGGTGACCGGCGCCGAGAAGGCAGGGGCGCTTCCGCGGTTGCAGGCCGGCGACGCGTCGATCCCGGCCGGCCGGGTTCGAGCCGACCGGGCACTGGTGATCGCGGACCGCGCCGCCGCCACCTCTCTCGTGCAGCGATGACGGACACGGACATGGACCAGACGACCGACCTCGACACCCTCTCCATCAACACCATTCGGACCCTCTCCATCGACGCCGTGCAACAGGCAGCGTCCGGCCACCCGGGCACCCCGATGGCGCTCGCCCCTCTCGTCTACACGCTCTGGAACCGGGTGCTGCGGTTCGACCCGGCCGACCCGATATGGCCGGGTCGCGACCGGTTCGTGCTCTCGAACGGCCACGCGTCCATGCTGCTGTGGTCCGTGCTCCACCTGACGGGCACGCGGGCCGTCAATGCGGACTACGAGCGCCTCGGCGAGCCCTCCGTGACGCTCGACGACATCCGGCGCTTTCGACAGCTCGGGAGCAAGGCCCCCGGGCACCCGGAGTATCACTGGGTCTCGGGCGTCGAGACGACCACGGGGCCGCTCGGCCAGGGAATCGCGACGAGCGTCGGCATGGCGATCGCCGAGAAGTGGCTCGCCTCCCGGTACAACAAGCCGGGCTTCGAGATCTTCGACTATGCCGTCTACGCGGTGGCAGGGGACGGCTGCCTGATGGAGGGGGTCGGCTCCGAGGCGGCCTCCCTCGCGGGCCACCTCGGCCTCGACAACCTCTGCTGGGTCTACGACAACAACCACATCACCATCGAGGGGCGGACGGACATCGCCTTCACCGAGGACGTCGCGACCCGTTTCCTCGGCTACGGCTGGAACGTCCTCCGCGTCGGGGACGCGAACGACGTCGACCGCATCGAGCACGCCCTCGGCGTCTTCCGGGAGACGAAGGGACGCCCGACGCTCATCATCCTCGATAGCCACATCGGGTACGGATCGCCGAACAAGCAGGACACGTCCGCCGCCCACGGAGAGCCGCTCGGCGAAGACGAGGTGAGGCTGACGAAGCGCGCCTACGGCTGGCCCGAGGACGCGAAGTTCCTCGTTCCCGACGGCGTGCGCGAGCACTTCGCGGCCGGCATCGGGGCGCGGGGCGCCAAGGCGAACCGGGCCTGGAGGGATCTGCTCGCTGCCTACCGGGCGAAGTACCCGGAGTTGGCCGCCCAGATCGAGATGATGCAGCGGCGCGAGCTCCCGGGCGGGTGGGACCGGGGTCTGCCGACGTTCCCAGCGGACCCGAAGGGCGTGTCCGGCCGGGACGCGTCGGGCGCGGTGCTGAACGCCCTCGCGAAGAACATCCCATGGTTCCTCGGCGGTTCCGCCGATCTCGGACCGTCGAACAAGACCACGCTCAAGTTCGCGGAGGCCGGCGACTTCCAGCCGGGAAGCACCGGCGGCAAGAACCTGCACTTCGGCATCCGCGAGCACGCGATGGCCGCCGTGGTGAACGGGCTGTCCCTCTCGAAGCTCCGCGCGTTCGGGGCCACCTTCTTCATCTTCAGCGATTACGCGCGCCCTGCCATCCGGCTATCCGCCCTCATGGAGCTGCCGACGATCTTCGTCTTCACACACGATGCCATGGGAGACGGCGAGGATGGGCCCACCCACCAGCCGGTCGAGCAGCTCGCCTCCCTCCGGGCCATTCCGGGTCTCGTCACCATGCGCCCGGGGGACGCGAACGAGGTCGTGGAGGCGTACCGGTACGTCGCCCAGCTCCGCCACCAACCTGCGGTGATGGTACTGTCACGCCAGCCGCTGCCCACGCTGGACCGGGCCCGGTACGCGCCGGCATCCGGCGCGAGGCGCGGGGCCTACGTCATCGCGGAGGCCCCAGGCGGCGAGCCCGAGGTGATCCTGATCGCGAGCGGGAGCGAGCTGTCGCTTGCCGTGGGAGCTCACGAGCAGCTGGTGGCGCAGGGCATCCGTTCCCGCGTCGTGTCCATGCCATCCTGGGACGTCTTCGAGCACCAGCCCGCGGACTACCGGGACGCCGTTCTGCCCCCCGGGGTCCGGGCACGGGTCGCCGTCGAGCAGGCCTCTACCTTCGGGTGGGAGCGGTACGTCGGAAGCGAGGGAAGGGTCATCGGCATGCAGACGTTCGGCGCCTCTGCTCCCCTCAAGGAGCTCCAGAGGAAGTTCGGGTTCGAGCCCGATCGCGTCGCCGCCGTCGCGAAAGAACTGCTGGGAAGGAAGTAGCCATGCGCCTCGTCATCGGAAGCGACCATGCGGGGTTCGAGCTGAAGCAGGAGCTCATCGGGTTCCTGAAGCAGCAGGGGCATGAGGTCCTCGACGTGGGCACGATGAGCGCGGAGCCGTCGGTCGACTACCCGGACTACGCGGAAAAAGTGGGCCTCGCCGTCCTCGACGGCCGCGCGGACCGCGGAGTTCTCCTCTGCGGAAGCGGCGTCGGGGCGGCGGTGGCGGCCAACAAGCTCCCCGGGATCCGGGCGGGCCTCTGCCACGACAGCTACGCGGCGCACCAGGGCGCGGAGCACGATGACATGAACGTGCTCGTCATGGGGGGCCTCATCGTCGGGCGGGAACTCGCCTTCGAGCTCGTCCGAGCGTACCTCGCTGCGAGGTACACGGGAGAGGAAAGGCACCAGCGCCGCCTCGACAAGGTGCGAGCACTGGAGCGACGGTACGGGCCACGCGCCAGCTAGGCGGCGCCGTGTGGGCGCGGAGCGCCGGTGAAATGCGCTCGCCTGCATCCGCTGTTCGGAGGAAGCCGTGACGGACCTCTCGG